>Ga0315289_10000369_pt1 | contig 71240 bp, 63 predicted proteins | sample YL17G11_40_MG_FD_203452 | JGI IMG/M metagenome (GOLD analysis project Ga0315289, IMG submission 203452) | Sediment microbial communities from Yellowstone Lake, YNP, Wyoming, USA - YL17G11_40 | ecosystem: Environmental > Aquatic > Freshwater > Lake > Sediment | place: USA: Wyoming | collected... | reverse complement strand
ACAGGCGTTTTCCTCAACCAGACGCGCAACGTCACGCTTTCAAGCTTGGTTTTGGACAACAACAGCGTGGGAATAAACGCGTCGGGCGCGAGGATTGCGTTCGTCGGAAACTCCACCATCACAAACTCTTCTTCCCTCTACGACGTTTTTTCCGGCAACTCTTCGGAAACGCGGGCCGTGAACTCTTCCCTCAACCTTTCCAAGCTCGGCTGGGCTGACTACACCTCGAACGTATCGCGCTGGTGGTATTTGGACGTGCACATCATAGACGCGGACGGCAACGGCGTGAGCGGCGCGACAGTCTCGTCTTACGATGCTTATGGCAGCCTGGCGTTCAGCACCGCCACGAATTCTTCGGGCTGGATTGAGAAGCAGGCAGTGAAAGAATGGTTCGCGAACTTGAGCGGCGAGAACACCAAGAATTACACTCCTCATTCGGTAAACGCGAGCGGCACCGGGTTCACCAACTCTACCACGGTAAACATAACCAACAACACGGCGGTGACCCTCATGCTGAGGAGCATTTGCGGCTCGCTCACTTCGAACACCACGCTGCTGGACAACGTCACGACAGCAGGCTCGTGCTTCACCATAGACGCGGACAACGTGGTGCTCGACTGCAACGGAAAAGGCGTGACTTCCTCGAACGGCAGCGGGACGGGCGTGGCAGTAAACGCGAGACAGAACGTCACGGTCAAAAACTGCGTGTTTTCCAACTTTTCGATAGGAGTGTTTCTGAATGCCTCGTCGTTCGCAAACGTTTCCAACGCGAGCTTGTTGAACAACTCGCAGTACGGCATTCTCGTCAACGGCTCGTCGTTCGACAACTACAACGTTTCCATATCCTCCGTTACTGTAAACGGCAGGAGCGTATACTACTATTTCAACCAGCAGGACGCGTCGCTCTCGCCGTCGGACCCCGGTTTCGTGCAAGTGGCGTTCGGCAGCAACATCAACCTCTCGAACTTCGCGGTAAGCGGTGACGGCTTGCGCGTGGATTCCGTGGTGAACCTGAGCGCGGTGAACGTTTCTTCCGCAGGCGCGTACTACAACCTTTTCGTTTCCAACTCTTCCAACGCCAGCGTGACTAACTCCACGCTGTCGTCCGCAACAGCGGCTGACGTTTACGCCACGAGCGCGGCAAGCCCGGTGTTCCTCAACACGAGTTTCAATATCTCGGGCGTGTCGTTCGGCGATTCCGCGTCCAACCTCACCGCGAGATGGTATTTGAACGTCCGCACCACGAACATTACCGACGGCGCTTTTCCGAACGCGTCCGTGAACATTACCGACGCGTTCGGCAGCCTGGTGTTCAACGGCACTACGGATTCTACCGGCAACGTGACTGCGAACCTGACTGCCTTGATACTGTTCGGAAACGGGACGACCGCCAACTACACGCCGTTCAACGCGAGCGCCTTTTCCAACGTTACTGCGTCGAGCTTGGTGTACTTAAACCAATCGCAGAGCGTGACACTCAAGCTTGCCGAGGCGGCGGTGGACATAGTCTCGCCCACGCAAAACCAGGTGTTCTACCAAGGAGCCACCATCACCATTCAGGTTAACGAAACGCGTTTGACCGGCTGGATTGACAACGTGAGCGTGCTCGTGCAAGGCGACGGGCTTGACAACATTTACCAGGCGAACGAAACGTCGGCAGACATGTGGTCCTACTCTTATTCCATTAATTCCAGCTTGGACCCCACCACGCTCACCATTACCGCCTTCGGCTACAACGGAAGCGCTAGTTCAACAAACGTCACCGACAGCGTGAGCGTGACCGTAAGCAGGTTGCCAGGCGGCGAGGTGGGCGCGCCGGACATCACCGCGTTTTGGAGCAACCACACGTATCTCGTGAAAGGGGAAAACGCCTCCATAGTGCTTAGGGCGAGCCTGGACACGGTGTTGAGCAGTGTCACCTTAAACATGACTTATCCCAATTCCACCGTAGTCGAGCTATCGCCGGTTTCCAATTCTTCCAGCGGATACGACTACAACTATTCCTATTCGGTGAACGCCTCGGCAAACGGCACCTACCAGTTGAGCGTTTTGGTGACCGACGTGAACAGCCTTTCTACCAGCGCTTCCGCGGCGTTTTACGCCGTGAACTCGGCCGATGTTGTGAACGCGACTGCAGAAGGCGCTTCCGCCGTGGACTTTTACGACGTGTCCAGCGGCGTGCTGCTTTCCTCCAACAACGCTTCCTTCAACACTACAATGCCTGCGGGGCTTTACACGGTTGTTGTCACCACACAAAAACCGGCGCTTAACTTTTCCAACGCGTCCGTCAATTCGAGCGTGTCGAGCATCGCGAATTTTTCCGACAGCGACGAAGGCGCCGCAACCCCGCCTACGAACCGCAGGGCAGTAGAACTGTTCACGGTTTCCAACGGTTCCATGGGCTTTTCCGCAATAACGCTTTCGTACAATTACAGCAACCACTCTGGCACGCTCGTGGCTGAAGCAAGCCTCGAATTGTACAAGTGCACTTCGGCTGCAAATTGCTCGTGGGAGAATCTCAACACTACAGTCCTGAATACCACCGCCAAAACCGTTTCAGTAACGCTTTCGAGCTTGTTCGGCTTGTTCGGACTTTTCGAGCCAGCTTATCCCAACCCGCAGTATACCACCACAACCATCCAATTGCCTGGCGGAAGCCAGACCATCTATAAGGAGGGGAAGAACATGACGGAATACGTTCCAACGCGGGTGTTGAGCGTGCCGCCGGCCGTTCCCATGTATTCAAACGACACCATTACCGTGCCTATTGTGGTTATGAACGATTTGAACGTGGATTTCCACAACGTGACCTTAGCCGCGCAAACCAACGCGTCCGACCTTCTCTTGCTTTTAGAAAAAACTGCGTTTGGAACAGTCACGTCCAAGAGCAAGGTGTCCACGTACTTGAACGTGTCAAGCCACTCGCAGTTGGGAGTGCACCAGATAATGCTGTCTGCAGAAATAGGCTCTCTAAACCTGACTGACTCCGTGATTTTCATAGTGGACTTGGTAGAGAACGTTTCGCTCGCAGGCGCGAAAACGCGATTCGACGTGTTGAGAGAGTTTGCGGGCCACCTTTTTGCCGACAATCCGGAATGCGGGGATTTTGAAATCCTGCTTGCGCAGGCGGACGCCTCTGCAGCAAAAGGCGATTTAGTGAAAGGCGCCTTGCTCGCGTCCAGCGCTATTGACGGCTGCAGGGAACTGCTCTCGCGCTTCGGAAAAACAGTGCTGCCAGAAAAACGCCTGTTCGTGGCCGGCGGGGTGGATGCGGCGGTAGTGGCGGGAATACTCGCCGCAACCGCGCTTGCAGCCGGGTTTGCCGGCTATTACTTTGGCAGGCTGCGCGAGAGGAACAGACGCGAGCAAAAGGAAAAAACGGAGTGATGGGGATTTTATGGAGCTGGATTTCACGCCGCGGATAAGGCACTTGCAGATTGTCACAAAGGGCTACGTTTCCAGCGCCATGGTGGGCAACTACCGCAGCGTGTTTAAAGGACGCGGTTTGGAGTTCGACGGCTATCGCGCTTACTCTCAGGGTGTGGACGATGCCGAGAAGATAGACTGGAAGGCGTCCCAGCGCGCAAACCAACTGCTGGTGCGGGAGTTCGTGGAAGAACGCAATGTGGAGGTTTTCTTCCTGCAAGACGTTTGCTCGAGCATGCTTTTCGGCTCGTTGGAAAAACTCAAGCACGAATACGCGGCCGAGTTTACCGCCTCCCTCGCCTATACGATCCTAGCCGCCGGCGACAGCGCGGGGTTGGGCTTGTATTCCGACTCCATAGTGTCGAAAACCCCGCCTGCCGTAGGCGGAGGGCAGTATTACCTGATTCTCAAAGCACTGTCGAACCCGGCGCATTATGGCGGGGGGAAGAATTTTGCAGACGCGCTGAAGTTTTTGAACTCGTTCCTGAAAACCCCGGGCGCGCTGGTGTTTGTTGTTTCCGACTTCATCGGCATGAGCGGATCGTGGGTGAACTACCTGCGGCTGGCCGCGCGAAAGTTCGATGTTATCGGAGTGATGGTGCTAGACCCGCGCGACCGCGAGTTGCCCTCGGCAGCAGGGCGCATTTTCGTCGAGGACGCGCTTTCCGGAAGGCAGATGCTTGTGGACGCCAGAGCAGTTGCTGATGATTATGCCCGCGCAGCAAAGGCACGGGAGGCGGCAGTGAGGGAAACATTTTTGCAGTCCGGCTGTGATTTCGTTACTCTTTACACCGACCGGTCGTTCGTTGCCCCGGTAATGCGCTTGTTTGAAATGAGGAGAAAACGATGGAGATAACCTTCAGCAACCCCCAGTATTTGTGGTTTCTTGCCGCGGTCCCGCTCCTAGTAGTATTCCACTTTTACAGTCTTCGCTTCGTGCGGCAGAGGGCGTTGAGGTTTTCCAACTTCGAGGCGCTGGAAAAGGTCGCTGGCGCGCGCCGGGTTCCAAAAAACTATTCCATCCTGATGCTGCGCGTGGTTATACTCGCTTGTTTCGTGCTCGCAGCTGCCGGCGCCATCCTGTGGCATGAGGGCGTGGCAAACAAAAACAGTTTTGTGATAGCAGTTGACACTTCCGCCAGCATGCTCGCAACTGACATCGCGCCGGACAGGCTGGCTGCGGCAAAAGCAGCTGCTGCAGGGTTTCTGAACATGCTGCCGCCTCAAACCGCCGAAGTGGGCGTCGTGTCTTTCTCCGGAGTCGCCGTAGTAAAACAGCCGCTCTCCCCAGAAGTGCAGCAAGCTGCGCAGGCCGTAAGCGCTTTGAGTGTGGGAAGGTCTAGCGGAACCGCAATTGGTGACGCGATTGTCACCGCGTCCAACCTGTTCCGCACGGAAAACGAAGAGCGCGTGCGCCAAGTGGTGATTTTGACCGACGGGGAGAACAACGCCGGAACCGCGCTTGACGACGCCGTTGAATACGCGCGGGAAAACAGCGTGCTGGTAAACACCATAGGCATCGGCACCACTGCCGGCGGCGCGCTTCCAGGCACCAGCGTTCCAGTTTCGAGACTGGATGAAGACTCCCTTCAAGCTGTTGCCGCGCGAACCGGAGGCAAATACTATCGCGCTACCGACGCCGCGTCCCTCGACAAGGCGTTTTCCGAACTGGCGCAGCCCTCGACAACCACCCTTTCCTTGAAGCTCTCCGCTTACCTTTTGCTCGCGGGTCTGCTCTGCTTGTTTATCGAATGGATTTTGTCTTCCACAAAATACCGCGCCCTTCCATAACAACCGCTGACCACCCTGACAACAAAAACAAGTTTTCAACCCTTGCGTTTTTTAACTGCGCTTGCTAAATCGTTTCGGTGGGGTTGATTGGGCGAAAAGGCGTTTAACATTCCGGCTGAAGCGGTTTTTTTCACAGTTCTTTTCGCCTCGCTGGTTTTTTTCGGCGCGTCTTTTTACTTGTTGATTCCGCTTTTAGTTTTCGCTTTAATCGGCTTCGGCTTGCTGTGGCTTCTTGGAACGAAAGACGAGCTGGCGCGCGCGATTTTAATGCTGCCGACCGGATTTGCTCTGGCGGCCCTGGTGTTTTTCATTCTGGAGCTGTTCGCTCCGGCTTTTCCGTTTTGGACAATTGCGGTTGTCCTAGCGCTTTCTCTTCCTGCAATCGCGTTCTTGCAGAAAAAACCGTTTCCGGAGAAAAACGCGAGGCTATTAGAGTTGGCAATCGTTTGCGTTTTGCTTTTCGTTTCAATGATGGTTGCGATGAATTGGGTCGCAGGCCGTTCTTTGGGAAGCCCCTACCCGCGTTCAGCGTCGTTTGACTTGAGCAGCAACCTGGTGCAGATAGCTTTCATGACGAGGACGCAAACGCAATTTCTGGCGCCTAACTTGGCAAGCGGGTTCGAAGGATTGCTTATGACCTGGAACCCGGCCGGCTTTTCGCTTGCTTCGTCAACAGCCATAATGAGCGGAACAAACGCGGTTCAAGCGAAATACGTTTTCCTCGTTTTCGAGTGGGTTTTCCTCACGCTCGGCGTTTTCCTGCTCTACAGGCGTTTTGCAGGCGCCGAGCACGCCGGCGTTCTAGCTGCTGCAAGCCTCGTTTTCGTCGCGCTGCCTTCGGTAGCATTCTGGCTTTCCAAAATCGGCGCTTGGCGCTTGACCGCCACTTTCTTGTTCGTTCCATTCGCGCTTTACTTTCTCGCTTTGCTTTTCGAAAAATCAGAGTCGGATTCCGCGGTTCTCGCGGGAGTTTTTTCCTCGGCGGTTTTGCTGGCGAACGTGCCGCAAATAGTTTTTCTCTTGGTTCCATCGGCTTTCGTAATTCTTGCCGTGTTGCTCAAGCGCTGCAGGGTTTCGCACGCCGCGGTTGCGCTCGGCCTGTTGGCGCTTGTTGCAGCCGTGTTGTTCTCGCTAGTGGGAAGCGATTATTTCGGCGGCGGGGGTCACGAGACCGACATTTCGCCCCTCGTCAATTTCGGCGACGCGCAGAAAGGACTGCACTTGACGCGAATTGAAGTGACCGAAGCGTACGCGAAAGTAATGCTCGGCGGCACGTTCATGCCGCTAGACTTGTGGTTGTTGCTGCCTTTCTTCGCGCTTCTAGCGCTCTTGGTGTGGGAATTTTTTTCAACAAGGGTTGTGGACGGAAAGATTGTTCTTGCCCTGACCGCTCTTTCGGTTTTCGCCTTCAGCCTGGGCTTGCTTTCAGTGCTCTCGCTCTACCAGATTACTGCGAGGCACCCGTTCTTTTTCGTCTTCGTTCTCCCTGCTTTTCCGCTGCTGCTTCTTCTTTTGGGCCGCGAGTTTCTTCCGGAAATCGACTTGGTCAAGGAAGGCAAGGTCACTAGGGAAATCGCGCTTGCCGCACTCGCAGTTTGCATCATCATTTTGCTTTTAGTCACGCGGCCGCAAGCGGTTTTAGAACCTTCGCAAGCAGCGGACTATCCGTTTCCGGCTTTCGTTTACTCTCTCGACAAGGTGATTGCGCCGAGCGAGTCAAACTTGTTTTTGTACGGTTTTTTCCAAGGCGAAGCCTGTTTCTCTGGCCTCTCCTGCCCCGAAGTTAGTACCGCTGATTTGCAAAGGAAACTTACCAACGGAGATTACTCGTTGAACGCGGTTGTCCTAGATCCTTGCTTTGCGGGAATAAACAAGACCGGCTTGTTTTCCTTCAGTGCTGCCAAATGCATTCCAGCGTCTAAAGACTTCTTGTCTTACGACAACATCGTCGCGCGCAAGGACGCCAACGAGCAGGCGCTCCGCCCGGTTTTCGACTCTTTGAAAAACGACTTTTCGCGCACGGACTACGACGGCTTCATCATCTTCAGGAATAAAAACAAACGCGCTCAAAGTGGTTGAATGGCTGGCGACAAGATAGTCTTGCACGAAGAGTTCGAGCGAAGGCTTTCCGCCCTGCATCTGCCGCAAATACCTGTAGACGGCCCGCTTTTGGCTCGAGAGTTTCTGGCGCGCGCGATTAAAAATTACCACAAAGCGATTGGAAGACTGCCGTCTGCTTTGGAAATTAGCAATCAAATAGACAAATACCACGAGGTTTACCGACGCATTTTGCAAGTCAGGCTTGAAAACGTCGTCACTGCGCGGACCGAGGAGTATCTGAGAACGCACGTCACTGCCGGAAAAGGGCTGAGCCGGAAGAGGGTTATGGCGCGCTTTAGAAAGAGCCTTGAGGTTGAAAAGCATCTCGAAGAAAAACCGGCAAAATTCAGGGAAAGGCTCGAGGAACTTGGTGTGCCTCAAACGCCCGAGGATTTGGAGCGAATGCTTTCGATAGTGAGAGCGGAAAGAAAGCTTTGATCGGCTTGTTTAAATATTATGCCGGCCATTTTATTGTTACGGAGATTGAAATGAAAGGCGGTTTACTTCATTGACCCGAAACTTCTTTTAGCTAGTGTTAAAAATCTCCTGAACGAAAAGAATCAAACGAGTTATTGTGGCGCAGATCGTCTAGCCTGGTCTAGGATTAGGGCCTGTGGAGCCTTCGACGCGAGTTCAAATCTCGCTCTGCGCCCTTTCTATTTTTCGAAACTTATTAAAAGTGGGACGGGCATTAATTGTTCTTCTAACTAGGGGTGAGATGGGATATGCAAAAGCAAAAGGTTGATGGCGTTTGGCTTCACAGCGGAGCCTCTAGTTACCGTTGTCTTTATCTCTAAGCTTGACGACAAAGCAAGGCTTGTTCTTCCCGCGTCGATTCGAAGCAAGTTAAACTTGGCTAGCGGAGATTTTGTTTCGCTCAAAATAACCAGCAACGGCTTGATTGAACTTTCGAAAGCCAAGCCGCAGTCCAACACTGTCAGAAACTCCAAAAACTCTTGGGAGGTTGTCGGCAATGTCTGAGCAGGATTCAATCAGACTAGCCGGCGTATTCAAGGATTTTTCGGGCAAGGTTGCGCAGTTAGCAACTGTTAAAATAGTGGCGGACTTAATCGTTAACTTAGCAATCAAATTGCTTTTCAAGTGACGACAAATGACTGACGAACAAATGTTGCAAGCTCCGCGGGGAACGCGCGACTTCATGCCGCAAGAGAAAATCAAGCGCGATTGGATAGTTGGAACCATAAAGCGCGAGTTTGAAAAATTCGGCTTTAATCCGCTCGAAACGCCTGCGCTCGAGAATTTCGACGTGTTGTCGAACAAGTTTGCAGGCGGCGAAGAAATACTGAAGGAAACGTACCGCTTGAAAGACCAAGGCAATCGGGAACTGGGCTTGCGTTACGACTTGACAGTTCCTTTGTGCAGGATAATCGCTTCCAACAACGCGCTTGCAATGCCGTTCAAGCGCTATCAAATTGCAAGCGCGTGGCGCGATGGGCCGTTGAAAACAGGGCGTTATCGCGAGTTTACGCAGTGCGATGCTGACATTGTCGGCGTGGAAAGCCTGCGTGCTGACGCCGAGTGCGTTGCGCTGACGCAAAGCGTTTTCGATGCGCTTGGGTTGAAAGTGAAAATGCGGGTGAACAACCGCAAGTTTTTGGATGGCTTGCTGGCAAAAGCAGGAGTTCCTGAAAGCAAGCGCGCTACCGTTATGTTGTCCATTGATAAGCTCGAGAAAATTGGGCGTGATGGAGTAGAACGTGAGCTTAAGGAAAAAGGAGTGACCGTCGAGATTCTCGAGGTTATAAAAGACGCTAAGCCATCGCGGGAGATTGGAGAGTTGTTTTCGTACTGCGAAGAGCTGGGGGTTCGCAAGGACTTCGTTGTTTTCGACGCTTCGCTCGCGCGCGGCTTGAATTACTATACGGGAACTGTTTTCGAAGGCTATCTCGCTGGCGGTAAGATAAAGTCGAGCGTGTGCGGAGGCGGCAGGTATGACGATTTGATTGCCAAGTTTTCAGGCCGCGAGCAGAAAATTCCTGCTGTCGGAATTTCGTTCGGCGTGGACGTGATTGCCGAAGTGGCTGCTGAACGAGAAAAAACAGTTGTGCAGGCTTTTCTCATTCCAATTAAAACAACCGCTAGAGCAATTGCGATTGCGCAAGAGCTTCGCGCGCAAGGCGTGAACTGCGCTGTTGATTTGATGGAGCGCAGCATTTCGAAAAACCTAGACTACGCTTCAAAGCAAGGCATTCCATTTGCGATTATTGTCGGCGAGCAAGAGCTGAAAGCAGGCAAAATCAAACTGCGCGATTTGCAAAGCGGTGAGGAAAAACTCGTGAGCGTAAGCGAAGCCGCCGAAATCATCGGCTGAAGAAGCTAATTTTAATCCCTTTTTCCTAAGTATTTTTTCTCTTTGTGGTTGAAATGTTTGCGAAACGCACTGGCAAGGAAAAAATTCCTGATTTGGAGAGTGAAAAGCTGGCTTACTGGAAGAAAGAAAAGGTTTTCGAGAAAAGCGTCGAGCGAAACAAAAACAAGAAGCGATTCGTTTTCGTCGAGGGCCCGCCGACTGCAAACGGCATTCCGCACCCGGGCCACGTTTTAACGCGCGCGCACAAAGACTTGGTTTTGCGCTTGAAAACCATGCAGGGCTTTTTAGTAGAAAGAAAAGGCGGTTGGGACACGCACGGCCTGCCAGTAGAGTTGGAAGTGGAAAAAGCGCTCGGCTTGCGCAACAAGAAGGGCATCGAGGAATACGGCGTTGCAAAGTTCAACGAAGAGTGCAAGAAAAGCGTCTTTCGTTATGAAAAAGCATGGCGCGACATGACCGAGCGCGTCGGCTTTTGGTTGGACATGGACCGTCCGTACGTCACTCTCGACAGGAATTACATTGAAAGCGTGTGGTGGGCGTTAAAGCAAATGTGGGAAAAAAACCTGATTTACGAAGGTTATAAGGTTGTGCCGTTGTGCCCGCGTTGCGGAACGCCGCTAAGCTCGCATGAAGTTGCATTGGGATACAAAGAAACTTCGGACGTCACGTGCTTCGTCAAGTTCAAAGCCAGGAAAGAAGATTATCACTTTCTCGCGTGGACCACAACCCCGTGGACTTTGTTTGGAAACGTTGCTCTCGCGGTAAACCCTGGTTTTGATTACGCGCTTGTCGAGTTCAAGGGCGAAAAACTCGTTCTGGCGAGCGCACTTGTTGAGAAGGTGCTCGGCTCAAGCGCGCGTGTTTTGAAAATGATGAAGGGCAAGGAATTGTTGAACAAGGAGTACGAACAGCTTTTGCCGCAGTGCAAAACGTCGAAGAAAGCGTTTTTCGTAATTCCCGGCGCTTTCGTTTCGCTTGAGGAAGGAACCGGAATCGTGCACCAAGCGCCTGCTTTCGGCGAGGAGGATTACGACGCTTGCTTGCCTTTCAAATTGCCTGTTCTAGAACCTGTCGGTGAAGACGGGCGGTTTACGGCCGAAGTGCATGAGCTTGAGGGCAAGGACGTGCGGGAAGTTTCGAAAGAAGTTTTCGAAATTCTTGGCAACAAGGTTTTGAGGATTGAGAGCTATCTGCACGACTACCCGCATTGCTGGCGGTGCGACACCCCACTAATTTATTACGCGCGCAAATCGTGGTTCATCAAAATGACGGCACTCAAGCAACCGCTGCTTAACAACAACGCGAAAATCAATTGGGTGCCTGAAAACATTCGAGACGGTCGTTTCGGAGATTTTCTGCAGAACGTGAAGGATTGGGCGCTTTCGAGAAACCGGTATTGGGGAACTCCCTTGCCGATTTGGCGGTGCGAAAAATGCAACGCAAAAGAATGCTTCGGCAGTTTTGACGAGTTGAAAAAAAGAGCGGTTTCCTTTCCGGCTGTTTTCGACCCGCACAAGCCGTTTGTGGACGAGATTCAAGTCAAATGCAAGTGCGGCTCGTTAATGAAGCGCGTGCCTGAAGTCATCGATTGCTGGTTTGACTCTGGCGCAGCACCGTTCGCGCAATGGCATTATCCGTTTGAGAACAAGAAAAAGTTCGAGGCTGAAAATCCTGCTGATTTTATCGTCGAAGCGATCGACCAAACTCGAGGTTGGTTTTACACGCTTCACGCCATAAGCACGGTTTTGTTCAACAAGCCGGCGTTCAAAAACTGCGTGGTTCTCGGCCATGTTCTCGACAAGAGCGGCCAAAAAATGAGCAAGAGCAAGGGCAATGTGGTTGACCAAAACGTGCTTTTCGAAAAGTACGGCGCAGACGCATTGAGGTGGGCGTTTTTCACTGGCAACCCGCCGTGGGAACCAATCAAGTTCGGCGAGGAAGGCGTTAAAGAGGCTTACAACAAGTTCATTCTCACGCTTTGGAATTCCTACGCGTATTACTTGACTTACTCGGAAACTCCGAAGAAAAAATCCGAAAAAACCATTTTTGACGAGTGGGTTTTGTCGCGCTTGAATTCCACGATTTCGCGCGCGCTTTCCGCACTCGACGGTTTTCAAGCGCACGAGGCTGCCCGTGCCATCGAGGATTTTGTTTTGAACGATTTGAGCAATTGGTATATACGAAGGAGTCGCGATCGTTTCGTGCAAGGCGATTCCGCTGCTTTCGCAACTCTGAAAGAATGCTTGGAGAAAACCGCTTTGCTTTCCGCTCCTCTTGCCCCTTTTCTTTCGGAAGAATTGTGGATGGGCTTGGGAAATGCGCAAAGCGTGCATCTTCAAGATTACCCGCAAGCTGAAAAAACGAACGAAGAGCTTGAAAAGCGAATGTGCGAAGTGCGTGCTGTTGTCGAAGCCGGCAGGCGCTTGCGTTCCGAAAGAGCCTTGAAGCAAAAACAACCGCTTGCCGAAGCGATTATTGTCTTGCCGAAGAAAGCCGACTGGGGCGAGCTTGACGAGCTGGTAAAGGGCGAGCTGAACGTCAAGAAACTGCGTTTTGAAGATTCGATTGAAGAGTTTGAAAGCGAACCATTCGTTTTCTTCGAGTTCGAACCGCAGAGTTTCGTCGTGCTCAACACACGTTTGACCGAAGAACTGCGCTTGGAAGGATTGCACAACGAACTGTCGCGAGCGATTCAAGAAGCGCGCAAGAAAGCCGGCTTGAACGTTTTGCAGGAAATCAATTGCGTGGGTGTTTCCGGAGTGTCACTCGTCCAACTTGACTTGCTTGCATTGGCGAAGGAAGTTCGCGCGAAGAAAGTTGCTGAAAGCGCTAAAGGAAAGTTTGAAACCGAAGCGAGCGTGAGCGGGAAAAAAGTTTTAATAACCCTGGATTTCTAATCGTCGTTCTTTTTTTAAACCACTCTAGACTTAATTCTTGCATGCCTTTGACTAATAAGAAAGCTTCGAACTTCAGCGAGTGGTATCTTGAGGTAGTGCAGAACGCGCAGTTGATGGACTACTCGGCAGTGCAAGGTTGCATGATTATTCGCGAAGACGCCTATTACGTTTGGGAGAGAATTCAAAATTATCTCAACCAACTTTTTGCAGCCGACGGCGTGCGCAACGCTTACTTTCCGCTCTTCATTGCAGAAAGTGCGCTCAAGAAAGAAGCGGAGCATTTCTCAGGCTTTGTTCCGGAGGTAGCGTGGGTTACGCAAGGCGGGAACGAAACTCTCGGCGAGCGCCTTGCCTTGCGTCCGACGAGCGAAACCGTAATGTATCCTGTTTTTGCAAAATGGATTTCTTCCCACCGTGACTTGCCTTTGAAAGTAAACCAATGGTGCAACGTCATTCGCTGGGACACTAAAACGTTGAAGCCTTTCTTGCGAACTCGCGAGTTCTTGTGGCAAGAAGGGCATACCGCGCATTCTTCGAAAGCGGATGCAGATGCGCAAGTAAAGCGCGCGCTGGACTGGTACAAACAGTTGAGCGAAGAACTGCTTGCAGTCCCTGCACTTCAAGGAGTGAAAACCGAAGCGGAAAAGTTTCCTGGAGCTTTGTACACCACTACTCTCGAGGCGATGATGCCAGACGGCAAAGCCCTGCAAATGGGCACGTCGCACAACCTAGGCCAGAATTTCGCTAAAATGTTTAACGTCAAGTTCAAAACCGAAAACGAAACCGAGGATTTCGCGTGGCAAACCTCATGGGGCGTTAGCACGCGTTTGATAGGTGCCGTCGTAATGACGCACGGCGACGACAAGGGAATTGTGTGGCCCCCGAAAATCGCGCCTGTTCAGGTGGTTGCTGTTCCAATCTACTCTTCGGTGGACGAGAAAAAAACCGCTTTGCTCGCGTTAAAACGCGTCGTAGAGCCGTTGTTGCACAAGGGAGTGCGCGTTTTCGTTGATGCTCGCGAAGGAAAAACTCCCGGCTTCAAGTTTAACGAGTGGGAATTGAAAGGAGTTCCAGTTCGCATTGAAGTCGGACTAAAGGATTTGGCAAAGCAAGGCTTTACCCTAGCGCGCCGCGATACCGGCGAGAAGGAATTTTATGCCGAAGAGAAAACCGTTGAAACGGTGTTGAAGTTGTTGGACGAGATTCAAGCGAACTTGCTTGCTAAAGCGAAGGTAGAGTTGGAGAAAAACACTCTTCACGTTGAAACAATCGAGCAGTTGAAGCAAGCTGTCGAGCAAGGTGGCTTTGCAGTCGCAGGATGGTGCGCCGACGGCCGTTGCGAGGAAGCGATCAAGGAAGAAACCGGCGCAGACATTCGCTTGATTCCGTTCAACGCGCAAGCGAAAGGCAAGTGCGTTTACTGCGGTTCTACGGCAAAAACAACAGCGTATTTCGCAAGAGCTTACTGATTTTCAGCCGGCGTTTGCTGTTTTTTCAAAACGGTTATCGCGCCTGCGAGCTTGTTGAGCTCTTCCTTGCTGTCTTTCAAGTAGCCGAGTTCCTTCAGTTTTTTCTTGTTTTCGACGTAACTCGTGTTGAAGTTAGTTCCGTAAAGCAAAACGAGTTTTTTCGCTGCCGTATGCAAGTGTTTTCCTTTCGTTCTTCCCAAAACAAATCACCTTTATTTTTCAAAACAAAATAGCCCCGGGCAGACTTTCGTTCCGCAAACCTCAATCAAAATTATTTTTGAAGAGCAGGGTTTAGGCGGTGAGCGCTAAATTTCTTTGGCGCTCGCCCAGACCTTTCTTTTAAGAAAGGGGTGGGCAGTTCGAACTGCCGTCTACGGCTCCAAAGGCCGCCATACTTGGCCGCTATACTACGGGGCTATTATAAGTAATGTGGCGCGTGGTGTTGAAAAAGGTTGAGTCCTAGACCGCCGCTCGCAAGCGGCAAACGCAACGTCTCCTAGACCGCCGCACCGCTGTGCGGCTTACGCAAGAAGCACCGGAAAGCACGTGTCGGCTTTTGTTTTTAAAGCGGTTTTTCGTGGGTTTTAGTCCCGACGCGGTTGTTTGAAGGGCGTAAAAAGCGCGTGACGCGCGAACTGGCGGTGTTTTCCTTTTTTCGTGCCGCCGCCCTCTCCCGCATTCGAGGAAAAACTAAGGTGGTTGGGAATGATGAGAATGGATGTTTCGGGAATGAATTACGCAGAGTTGCAAAAGGCGTTCGAAAACGCGAAGTGGACTGTCGAGCGCATTGCGAGGCACGGGGACAGGATTGTCTTGGAGTGCGCGCTGTCGTGAAACTGCTTTAAAGCCGTTCTTCCTTTCCTTTTCGTGAAAAGATTTTTCTTGGCGCTTGCGGTAGTGGCGTTGTTTTTGGCAGGTTGCGCGCAGGTGGAAGTCATGCAAAACGCTTCCACCAACGCCACGCAAGAAAACGCTTCGCTTGTTGCCAACGAGTCGAAAAACCAAACTCGGCCGCAGGAAGAACTGATGAGTTTGGTTGACGCGGGAGAGCCTTTCGATTGCGATTATTTCGTCAGCGGTAATGAAAGTTATCATTACCAAGCGCGTTTTGGTAGAATTCGCGTGGAAGGCAAGCAAGGGTTTTTGCGGGCGGTTGCGGTTTACCAACTTCTTTCGCACAAGCGTTTTTCGAAAGCGATTATTCCGTCTAAAGCGGTTGCGGTTCAGGATTGCGCTTGGGTGGTTTCGCAACAGGATTACGCGGGTTTCAAGAGCTTGGTTTTAAGCTCGCCTAACGGAACGCTTTCCTGCCGAGAGCCCATGTTTTCGGAAGAAATTTTCGAGCCCCAAGGCAGGCTTTGCACTGTTCAAGAGTGGGATGCTAAAATGCAGGAAACGTGCGGCAAGCTCGGCGAAAAAAAGCAAGCGTGCGTTGATTCCATCAGGCAGAAAGGTTATTACGCTGCGTAAGGCGATTCGCGCAACCTTTTAAAAAACAATTGGGGGTAATAGTTTCGCCCACGAGTGAGAGAATGTTCGTCCAGAATATTGCATTGCGGAATTTCAAGTCTTTCAAGAAAGCCGACGTGCGGCTCGAGCCGGGCTTCAACTGCATAGTGGGGCCGAACGGCTCCGGGAAAAGCAACATCGTGGACGGAATGCTTTTTTCTTTCGGGGAATCTTCCTTCAAGGCAATGCGCGTGAGGAAAACGCGAGACCTGATTTTTTACGACGCGCAAATCGCCGAGGTGGCGGTTACGCTTTCGGACGGCAGGGGAACGCACGAGATAAAGCGTTTGATTCGCAAGGACGGCAAGATAAAATACGCGCTGGACAGCAGGCGCGTCAAGAAGCAGGTGATTGAAGAGTTTCTTTCGAAGCACGGCCTTTCGCTCGAGCACGTGATAAAGCAAGGGGAAGTGCAGCGCATCGTGGAAATGAATTCGAAAGACCGGCGGCAGCTTATCGATTTCGTGGCGAATGTTTCCGAGTACGAATCGAAAAAAAAGGAAGCGATCGGGGAGTTGGACAAGGTTCAATCGCGCTTGGGCGAGGCGCAGGCGATTTTCGGCGAGAAGGAAGGGTTTTTGCGAGAGCTCGAGCAGGACAAGAAAAACGCGGAAAAATTTATGCGGTTGGACGCGGTTTTAAAGCGAATTCGCGCCACTCTCTTGACTATCGACGTGCGCGCTTTAGACAAGCAATTCGAATCGCTCGTCAACGCGGCTATCGACAGCAACAGCAAGATCAAAGCTTTGGAGAAATCCATTGCTGAAATCGACGGCCAGATCGCCGTCAAGCAAAAGCGCGCTGAAGAAATCAATAAAGAGATTATAGCGCGAGGACAGGGCCGCGAGCTCGAGCTGCAGAGGGAAATAACCGCTTTGGAAGGAGCGATTGAGCAAGCGCGTTCGAGAGTCGAGGAAAAGAAGAGGGATATCGCAGCTGCGCAAACTGAATTGAATTCCTTGCTTTTGGAAAAACAGCGCGCCGGTGACGAGGTTAAGGGTGCGGCACAGCGCATTCGCGACGTTTCAGCCGAGCTGAATGCGGTTCAAGAGTTGTTGAAGCGCGAACAGGCGGATTTCAACGCGCTTACTAAACAATCCGATTCTTTCTCCAGCGGCTATCACGCAGCTCGTCAGGAGATGGAGCGGCTTGAAAGCGATATGGATGCGGTCAACAAAACGCTTCAAGACTTGCATGTGAGCGTGGAAACGCAAAAGAAGCAACAGTCGCTTTTGGAAGCCGAAGCGTCGCGCTTGCTTGCGGGCGAGTTCGGCAGTTGGGATTCTCAAAAGAAGGCGTTGGAAGAAAACATTTCGAACTTGGAGCATGAAGTGAAATCGCGAGAAAAGCGGGTTAACGATTTGTTCAACCGCGAGAAGGAATTGAACGAGAGGCTTCAAACGCTTGATGATGCGATTCTCGAAGCCAGAGAGAGAGTTTCGGAGAGCGAAGTGCGCCTGCGCGCTGCGGGAGATGTCGGAGGAAAGGCGGTTGAAGCGGTAATGGCGTTGCGCGAGCGCATGAAAGGAATTCACGGCACTCTCCAAGAATTGATCGGGTTTGACGCGAAATACTCGCTTCCCATCAGCGTTGCTCTCGGCCCGCGCTTGCAGTACGTTGTGGCGGATTCCGTCAAAACCGCCGGTAAAGTAATCGATTATTTGAAGGAGAACCGGCTCGGCAGATTGTCGTTCATTCCTTTGGACAAGATTGAAGCTCGTGCGCTTTCGCGCGAAGAACGCGGCCTCGAGAAGGAAAAAGGCGCAGTCGGGTTTTTGATTGATTTGATCGAGTTCGACGGGCGTTTCAAGAAGGCGATGGAATACGTTTGCGCCAACACGCTCGTAATGCGCGATTTTGAAACCGCCGAGGGTTTGATTCACCAAGCGCGCCTCGTGACCATGGGCGGCGAGTTGATTGAGCAAAGCGGGCTTGTTTCAGGCGGGCATTCCAGCGAGAAAGTCAACGCGTTCGTGGAAATGAAAGCACTCAGGGAGTGGCAGGAAAAGCTGGAAAAAACGAAGGTTGCGAAGGAAGGCGTTTGGCAAGAGTTGAAGCAACTTCAGGGCGAAGCGAGCGAAGCTCGAAAAGCCAAAGCCGAAGTTGAATTGCGTTTGAAAGTGGCTCAGTTGGAAGAAGCGAACGCGATTTCGCAGGAAAAAATCGAGCTGGAAAAAAAGAAGGACGTTCGCGCTGCTGCGGACAAGCTGCGCGCAGAGGCGAAAACTCTTGCCGAAAAGTCAGGCAAGGGTGATGACGAGAGAAGGGATTTGCTGCGAAAATTGTCGGAATTAAACACGCGCTTTCTTTCAGCTAAAGAACGCGTTGATTTGGACCGCGAGAAAACCCTCGGCACGCGGGTGAAGGAGAAAGAGCACAAGCTCAGCGAGTTGCGCATTCAAAATTCTGATTTCGCCAATCAGTTGGCTGCTAGGCAGGCGGAGTTGACTTCTTACGCCAAGCAATTGCAGCTGGTGGAAAAACAGGAAGCCGCTCTAAAGGGCAGGCTTTCCGATGCCGAGAAAGACTCGCAGGAAGCGGACGTTTCGATAAAGAAAAACCGCGCGTCGCTCAAGGAAAAAAACGAAGAGCAGAAGAAAACGTCTTCGGCGTTGCGCGAGTTGTGGGAAGAACGAGAGTTTGTCGAACAGGGCATCAAGAATTTGGGCAACGAAAAGGCGGGGTTCCAGTTCGCGCTGGAAGAGAAAATAAAGCCGGGCAAGCAAGAGCTCGAGTTGAAGCGCGTTGCTATCGAAGAGCGTTTGAAAAACGCGAAAGCCGCGTTAGGCGAGTTTGAAGGCATTCAAGTGATTGAGGAACAGGCTGACGAGGATGCCAAGCCGTTTCTCCTGCTTGAGGAAAAGAAGACGCAAGACGCGATTATGGAGTTGGGACCCATCAATCTGAAGGCCATTCAAGAGTACGACCGCCGCAGGCTAGAGCTTGAAACGCAGAAACAACGCGTCGAGCAGTTGAAAATCGAGCGGGAAGCGGTTTTAAACATCATTACGGAAATCGACGGCAAGAAAATCTCGGTTTTCATGAAAACTTTTGAAGCCATCAACGCGAATTTCCAGGTGTTGTTCAAAACCGTTTTTCCAGGCAAAGGCACGCTGTTTCTGGAAAACCCGGAAAACCCGTTTGAAGGCGGCTTGACCATTCAAGTGCAGTTGGAAAACCGGGAAGTCAAGTATTTGGAGTTGATGAGCGGAGGAGAAAAATCGCTTGTTGCGCTGATGTTTCTGTTTTCCATTCAAGGCGTGCGTCCTTCGGGAATCTATGTTTTGGATGAGGCTGACGCCGCGCTTGACCAGCAAAACTCCCTCAAGCTTTCCGACTTGCTGCGCGCGTTAAGCAAAACTACCCAATTCATAGTCGTAACGCACAACGAAGCGGTTTTCAAAAACGCCGATTGCCTTGTCGGAATCGCGATGAACGGCCGCGAGGGCAGCAAGTGCGTTGAAGTAAAACTCAAGGAAAAACAAGCGGCTTGAATCTTTTTTTAAAAACCACTAAGGTTTATAACGCAAGTTAGGGTAATAATCCCACGTATTTAGTAGAAACCCGACGGGTTTTACAGTGAGGGGGTTGCCAGTGAAAAGATTAGTATTCTCGTTCGCGTTGTTCCTAGTTTTTCTTCCTGCTTTTGCAAACGCGGCTGTCACCGCGGTCAATGTTACGGACGTTAGCACGAACGGCACCATCATCGTGGGCAACCCAACTTCTTTGGGATGGAACGCGAATTCCACCAACGTCACCCTCGTGCTTAACGTTTCAATCATCGGAAGCACCACGCCCCATACTGTGAATGTCACGTGGTATTTGCCTTACGGAATGCAGCCTGCAAACGGGGCTGCAGCGTGTAACGGCACCGGCTTTCGCACGAGTTCTGTAAACTTCCAGAACGACCGCGTTGCATGCGGCGTGAAATACACTATTGCAAACGCGACTTACACCAACCTCTCTGTAGTAGTAAACGCCAACATTTCCGCCTTCAGGACGTTCAACCGCTCGAACGGCTTGGAAGAATTCACGGATTTCTGGGCAAATGTTAGCGGAAACGCCACCAGCGACGCTGCCAACGACACAGAGTGGAAGACGTGGTACGGTAACAACTACTACATAAACCCGCGTCCGGACTTCATTTTCGACACCACGAACGGTTCGAACGTTATTGCTTACGTCACCACATGGAAGCAAACTGACGTCGGTTATTACGTGAGCGCGCCGCTGATGACTTTCAATTCCGATACGCACATGCCTCAAGCCGGCAACGCGTCGTACGCGGACGTCATGTATTTCGACAAGTCAATGATGGAACGGCCTTCCTACATGCGCATGTACTCTTACAACCTGACTTTTCACGTGATGATGAACGGCACAAGCGCGCGCTTCACCATACGTTCGATAAACACGACCGCCACTGAAGGCGCGACTCCATCGCAGGCGCTCGTGCCGCTTTTGACTTACAACCAAACGCAAACCGACTTCGTGGGCAACGTAACCTTCAATATGACCATGTCCACGCCCTCGCCCACAGGATTCAACATTTGGTACAACAACAGCAATTCCAACTACACCAGGTTAACCGCGAGTGAAGCCGCCGCTTTGGGTTTCAACATCAATTTTCTGGGCGGTCAGAACCAGAACAGCATGGGCATATTCTTGGTAAACATCACCAACTCGTCGTGGAACAACACGGATTTCGCAGTTCTCTTAACTGTTCTCAACCAAACTGCCGGCGGCTTCGTGCCGTTATCGCCCATTTACGTAGTGAATCAGTCGTTCACGGGATTGGACTTTTCCCACGGCCCGAAGTTCGGCGAGAACGTGTCTATGAACTACGTAGCTTCTTTGAACAACAGCATGGCGAACTTTACCTTCAATAACGTTAGCGTGAGGTTTACAATTCCGTTGAACGTTACAGGCTTCAACACCAGCAACGCGAACGACAACTTTACGCACACCATGTCCACAGGAGGCGCGTTTTCCGCATGGAACAGTACGGGTTGGAATGCAAGTGCTGCTGCAAACTACAGCAGGTGCTTGAACATGTCGGACCCCAACCCGAACTCGCCGTCGAACGGGTTTAATATTACGGCGTGCTTCCAAGTTCTAGACATTCAACTTGCGAGCGCTACGTACAACCGCTGGTATCCAGGTTCTGCAAATTCCAACATTACGCTGAACTTCAGCGCCAACGTTTCCTTCCCAGTTATGCAGGAGGCAAACAACACGCCCGGCACAGCAGGCTCCACCAATTATTATAATGCGACTTTCTCGCCGTCCATGCGAAGCTCCTTGAATTTGACCGACAAAGTGCCTGGAATTGCCGATGCCGGTTGTGCAGGCACCACCCTTACCCTCGACGGAGCGACGCTCACTTGCGGAACGAACTACACTATCGGAAGCTTGACGTTAGGCGACGTTTCCAGCGGAACGCACTCCGTATCCGTGAGTTACAGCATTGCTCCAGGTTCGTCGCCCTCTGGCGGGGGCGGTGGAAGCTCGTGTTCGGGCGACTCTTCGTGCGCGTCGGGTTACTACTGCAGTTCCAACGGCTACTGCACCGCGCCCTCCTGCGCGAGCAATGGAATGTGCGACATAGGCTGCGCAAGAGCAGGTCTTTCCGACCCCGACTGTCCGACTGCGACGGCAACGCCCACAGCTGCGCCTACCGCAACCATAACTCCCACTGCTACGGCGACTGCGGTTGCGCCAACCGCGACTGCAGCGCCGACCATCAAGCCCACGCCCAAGCCCACCGCGCCTGCTATAGGAAAGAAAGTGACTGCAGCCCAAGTTGCGAGTCAAATGATTAAAGTCAACGCGTTGCTTGCTCAAGCCAGAACTGCGAAGGCGGATGTCGGTCCGGCAGAACGCTTGATAAACTTGGCGCAAAACGCAATGGGCTCCGGCGATTACAACACCGCTTTGGGTTACGCGAACCAGGCTGAAGCCGAGTTGAGCAACAGCATTGCCACAATGCAGGCGTTGCAATCGCGCCAGGCAGGCGGTTTTGATTCGCTTTTGCTTGCGGTTGTGGTTGTGTTGGTGTTAGCAGGCGGGTATTACTACTTTTTCATGCGCAAGAAACGCAAGGGCTTGTAAGCAAGGCAAGCCTTTTTCTTTCCTTTTTCCTTTCCCTTCAGGGCTTTATACCGCGTTTTTGTTATCCTTTGGTGTTCGTTAGTACTGCCCGCCTGGGCTTTTAGTGGATGAGTGTGTTAGTGAAAAGAGGTCTTAGCGCGGTTTTGCTGTTGGCGTTTGCTTCACTTTCTTTAGCAACGCCGTGGTTCCCGTCAACAGGAGTGAACAACTCTTCGCCTTTGCCTGACGGGCTTACTGCGGTAATGCACAACGCTACTATTGCAGACGACGCGGGAGTAAGCGGTTATGTTTTCAGTTGGACTGGAACAAATTGCACTACTTGGGCTAACGACAGTTGGGTTAGTTTCACTGCAAACAACACTAACGCGAGCATAACGAAAATCGTTCCCGTAGCTTGCGAAGGAAAGCAAGTTCAATGGCGGGTTTACGCTAACGATTCCGGCGGCTTGTGGGCTGTTTCGCAAACGCAAACGTGGCAGCAAGACACGACCGTAAACGCAAGCTTACCAGACATCGGCGATCATTCAAAACCGAGCGCTTTTTACTTGGACAAGTGGTATTTGATTTCTGGAGAAAAACAAGGCGGTTTTTTTGGTTTTGATTGGACTGGCAGCGCTTGGGAGCAAAACAGCACTATTAACGCCAGCCTGCCAGACATTGGTCAGTATTCGAAACCAAGCGTTTTTCAAATTGGCAGCCAGTGGTTCTTGATTTCGGGAGAGACTAACGGCGGTTTTTTTGGTTTTGATTGGAATGGTACTGGCTGGACGAAAAACAGCACTATTAACGCGAGCTTGCCAGACGTTGGAAGTGGCTCAGCGCCGAGCGTTTTTCAGATTGGCAGCCAATGGTTCATGATTGCAGGAAGTGCGCCGGCTGGTACGTTTTTTGGTTTTGATTGGAATGGTACTGGCTGGACGCAAAACAGCACGATTAACGCGAGCTTGCCTGTCTTGTCCGAAGGCGCGCCGAGCGTTTTTCAAATGGGTAGCCAATGGTTTTTGATTGCGGGACAGAATAGCGGCCCTTTGTTCGGTTTTGATTGGAATGGTACTGGCTGGACGCAAAACAGCACTATTAACGCGAGCTTGCCAGACATCGGCGACTACTCTAAACCGAGCGTTTTCCAGAAAGACGGCTTGTGGCAAATCATAGCAGGAGAAAACTCGGGCTTGTTTTACGGCTTCGGTCATAATCCCGCTTATTCAGTGCAAAGCGTTGCTCCGGTTGTTTCAACCAAGGCTGTTAATGCTACTGTAACCAACCCGTCAACAAGCGTGTGCGTGAACGCAACTGCAAGCGACGTTGGCGTGGGCGTAAGCGTGGTTTGGCAAACCGTGACTTTCCCCAATTCTACTGCAGTTAACATTACGCTTCAAAACTCCACGTCAATAGACGGTTGCGGCGGTGGTGGAAGCGTTTGGTCGCAGCAAATCAGCGTCGGCGCAACATCAGGAAGCTTGTATCTCAACACCACTTGGGCTAACGATTCTTCAGGAACTCTTGGTTCAAACACCACTTTGTTGACTGTTTTAATCAACGCGCCACCGTTTTTGTCAAACTTGTTTACAAACCAAAGTTCTCCGCAGGCAGGCGAGAGCGTAATGCACAACGCAAGCGTCTATGATGACGTTGGTTTGGTCGGCTATGTTTTCAGTTGGAGTGCTTCAGGCGCGAGTTGCGACACTTGGGCTAACGAGAGTTGGGTGTCATACACTGCAAACAATTCCAACATAAGCGTTACGAAAGTAATTCCTGGCAATTGCGAGAGCAAGTCGATATCCTGGCGTTATTACGCTAACGATTCGCTTGGCTTGTGGGGCGCTTCTTCAGTGCCAAGCTGGCAGCAAAACAGCACGATTAACGCGAGCCTGCCGGATGTAGGAGACTGGTCAGCGCCGAGCGTTTTTCAGATTGGCAGCCAGTGGTTCATGATTTCGGGAAGGGATTACGGCAATTTTTACGGTTTTGATTGGACTGGAAGCGCTTGGGAGCAAAACAGCACTATTAACGCCAGCCTGCCGGGTCTAGGAAGCGACTCAACGCCGAGCGTTTTTAAAATGGGAACGCAGTGGTTCTTGATTGTAGGAGAGTATTACGGCAAGTTTTTTGGTTTTGATTGGAATGGTACTGGCTGGACGAAAAACAGCACTATTAACGCGAGCTTGCCAGACATTGGAACCACTTCAGCGCCGAACGTTTTTCAAATTGGCAGCCAGTGGTTCTTGATTGCAGGAGAGCAAAACGGCAAGTTTTTTGGTTTTGATTGGAATGGAACCGGCTGGACGAAAAACAGCACGATTAACGCTAGCCTGCCGTCTATAGGAAACTGGTCAGAGCCCAGCGTTTTTCAGATTGGCAGCCAGTGGTTCTTGATTTCGGGAGGGCTTGGCGGCGGTTTTTTTGGTTTTGATTGGAATGGTACTGGCTGGACGCAAAACAGCACTATTAACGCGAGCTTACCCGATATTGGAGCTGTGTCTAAACCAAACGTTTTTCAAATTGGCAGCCAGCGGTTCTTGATTTCGGGAGAGACTGGCGGCAAGTTTTTTGGTTTTCATTGGCTTGAGCCTTACGTCGTTCAAAACGTTTCGCCGGCAATCTCTACAATGGCAGTAAACACTACCTCAACCTCCCCGTCGACAACCATTTGCACTAACGCGACTGTGGTTGACGTTGGCGTGGGCGTCAGCACGGTGTGGCAGACGTTTACTTTTCCGAACGCGACGGTCGTAAACATTACTCTTCAAAACTCGACCTCAATCGACGGTTGTGGGGGAGGCGAGAGTGTTTGGTCGCAGCAGATTGGTGTTGGTAGTACTGTGAGCCCGCCGAATTTTACGGTTAACGCCACGTGGGCTAACGATACTCTGGGAAACAGTGCAAGCAACAGCACTGCGTTGAATGCCAGCGTTTACGAAAATAGCCCGTCGGGCGGAGGCGGTGGCGGTACTGGCAGTCCAATTCCGCATTCGTGCGGCAGTGACGGCATTTGTTATTCGGATTGCGTTAACGATCCGGATTGTATTGTGGTGACGCCAAGTCCGACGCCGTCGCCAGCGCCTATTTCATCTCCAACGCCGACTTCGAGTCCCATGTCTTTTCCAACAAAGCAACCGTCGGTTGTGCCGACTGGCAAGCCTGTTGCTAATCAATCGCAGCAGGCTGTTACTGCAGGTCAGGTTGCCGCTAAACTTACTCAACTTAGAGTGTTGTTGTTGCAGGCGGAACAAGTGGGCATAAACACGGCGTCTGCCGAGAGTTTGATTAAGTTGGCTCAACAGTCATTGAGCGCGGGCGATTATGCGGAGGCTTTGGTTTACATGACGCAAGCGGAAGACGAATTACGTAAATCAATTGAGGATATGCGGACTCCAACTGGCAAAGCAGGCGGTTTCGACTCGCTTTTGCTGGGAGTGGTGGCAGCGCTCGCTCTTGCCGGCGGGTATTACTACTTCTTCATGCGCAACAAACGCAAGGGCTTGTAAGCAAGGCAAGCCTTTTTCTTTCCTTTTTCCTTTCCCTTCCTTAAAGATGAGCAGGACGCCGGTTGTTTCAATAGTGATTCCAGCGCTTAACGAAGGAAAGAACATTCGAAGTTGCTTGCGTTCAATCAAAGCGCAGGATTACGATGGAAAATTCGAAATCATCGTTTGCGACGGATTCAGCAAAGACAATACTGCTGCGCTTGCAAGGAAAGAAGGAGCGAGAGTGGTTTTCGAACGCAAGCACACTATTGCAGCAGGCAGGCAAACCGGTGCGAAAAGTGCGAAAGGCGGCATTCTCGTTTTTTTCGATGCTGACGGCATAGCGGAAAAAAACTGGTTGGCAGAGTTGCTCAAGCCTTTTCAAGACGGCCGGGTTGTTTCAACGCACGGCACTTTATTCATGAGCGACGCTAACGCGTTCGACGAGCTTTTTTGCAAAAGCGTTTTTCCGTTTTATTTGTGGCTTCTCAACGCTCTTGGAACTCCTTCTGGAACCGGCTCGAACTTGGCGGTTAGGGCAGGCGCGTTTCGCAAAGCCGGCGGTTTCGACACCAGTCTAGTTACAGGCGAGGATTTGGTTTTGCAAAAAAAACTGCGGGCGTACGGAAAAACCGTTTTCGTTCCATCCGCGGTTGTGCGCGTTTCCAAACGCCGCGTTTTGAAGTGGGGTTATTTCGGCTACGCGGTTTTTCACATTGCGAATTGGCTGCAGGTTGCGCTTGGGGGAAAGCCGAAGGAGCATTACGAGCAAGTGCGCTAGAGAAGTGCTTTAAATTCCCTTTTTGCGTTTTAAATTCGTGAACTTCAAACTGGTTTTCTTCCTTCTAATTGCGTTGCCGTTGTTTGCGTCAGCGGCTTCCAACTTGTGTTCGGACAACACTACCGCATTGAATTGCTCCAAGAAAAAACCTTATTATTGCGGGGAAGATTTCGTTCTGCGCGAGAACGCTAGCGTGTGCGGCTGTCCTTCGGGATACTTGAAGGATTGGGATGCGTGCGTGAAAGGACCGGCTGTGAACTCCAACCTAACAGTTTGGAGCAAGGCGTTCGGCAGCATTGCCTTGGTCGAGTGGACCAACCCGCCTTCTTACGCAGCCAGCTTGCGCCCGCGCGTGAGTTACGGCCGCAACGCTAGTTACGGAAACGTTTCGGCAATGCATTTCGACGGGGTTTTCAAAAGCACGCTTGACGGATTGACGCACAACACCACTTACCACTATAGGGTGGAATGGTGCCACACTCTTGGAAGCAAGTGCTATTATTCTTCGGACAAGAACTTTACGACCCGACCTGCAATAGTTTTCGCGCCGGTTTCATTCGAACTTAAGCCAAACGAAAACAAGGTGGTCGTAACTTGGGAAACGGACGAACCTGCTTTAAGCCGCTTGCAATACTGGCTGCCCGGCGAAAGGATTTTGGCAAGCTTGCACTCCGAGGTTGAAACGGAAGCAGCGACAACGCATTCCGTAATTCTAAGCGATTTGAAAAACAACCAGACGTATTACTTCGCCTTGTGGGCGCGATATTTGAATGACGAGCGGGATTGGGATTACTCGCAAGACTATTCTTTCACGTTCGCTTCAGCAACCAAGCCCGTTGACGCCGAGCACTGCGTTATCGGCGAGCGCGTTTGCTGGACGGGGTTTGAGTTTGTTTGCGAAAACAAAGCGGTTTCGCGCTTGTACTACCAATTCACGCCGACAGGAAGCGAGTGCGGAAAACCGCCCGAAACCGTGGTAGTGCAAATTCCTTCGCCTTCGCCCTCGCCGTCGCCAAGCCCGTCGCCCTCGCCGAAAGCAACTCTCAAACCGTCGCCTTCCCCAAGCCCTTCAATCGCACCGTCGGCGCAGCCGGAATTCAAGATTCAGTTTGACAACAACACGCTTTTAGCAGGCGGTTTGGTTGTCTTGATACTCTTAGTAGCGGGTTTTCTGTTCTCGCAAAAAAGAAGCTGATCGGTTCTTTTCTCATTTTCCGCGTTTTTTCCTTACCGCGTGCAAGTGCTCGTGAATGTGTTCGCGCAGCACGAAGAAAAACAACAGCATTACCGTGATTTCAGCCAAATCGTGCGCCCAGCCGTAAATCTCGTTGTCGTCCAACGCGTTCAAGCCGTGCGAAAACGCGGCTATTGCGGACAACGCCGCTGCGATTATTACTATGTAGTGCTCGCGGCCTTTCCTTTCGTTCGCCATGGCGACGAGCGCGTAAATGAAGAGGACTGGCGCGATTGCGATGAGAAAAAGCTTCAAAACCGGCGCAATCATTTCAATCGCCTTTTTCCCCGTGCAAGTGCCCCTTGCTTCGGATTTCCAGTATTATGAAAAGCATTATCATTCCCACGAGGAAAGAAAAGTCGCCCAGCAGGACAACGTAAGCGTTGGAATAAGCGTTGCCCAACGCCGTAAGGATTTGGCTCATTCCGAACAACCCGCACGCGAACAGAAAACGCTTGCCGCGCGGAGTGAGCGAACGGCCGGAAGCAATCACGACGAAAATGTAGAGAATGATGATGGGCGATAGTATCAGCGTTGCGGTTCGAATAGCGGTTGAAATCAACCCCAGCATGTCATCTCCCTCCCAAAAACTCCAGCAGTTCGTTAAACCCAAGGCCTTCGCGGCCGCTTGCGAAAACCACCTGCTCGGCGTTCTCCAGACTTTCGGCAGGAGCGTAAAGCGTGTGCTGCGGCTTTGCCCTCGCCAAGTCGCTTTTGTTCACCACCAAAAGCGTTTTTTTCCCAAAGCGCTTTTCAGCCAGCGCAGCCAGCGAATTGAGGAAGCGCGAGTCTACAGGCGTTGCGAGTTGATAGTCGCTTACTATGAAAACCCTGTCGCAGCATTCTTTCAAAAGCAAAGGGTCGAGCAGGAAAAACCCGAGCGAACCGACGGTGTCAAGCAAAACGAAGTCTGACCGGCTTTTCAAAAACCGGGGTTCGCCCGCGATTTTCGCGTACGCTGTTTTAAGCGTTTTTTCGCCGAGTTTGCGCGCTTCGAAAAAAGCCTGGTATTTCGGCTTGTTTTTGGAAACGTCGAGGTTGGCGACGTCGCACGAAAAGCCCTTCTTTTTCAGAAAGTTGGAGAAGGAAAACGCCAGCGTGGTTTTTCCGCTTTCCTCTTCACCCACCAAAGCTATCCTCAAAAAGAAAACCCCCCTGTTACTACAACGGCCGCGTTGTTTTTAAAAACGCCAGCCGCTTTTAAACGAAGGGTTTTTTAAACACCGTGGCGAATAGTATTTCGCAATCCTTTCGACTTGGTTTTCACGAGCGGTTTAGCGTTTTTTCTGCAGTTTTCAAACAAGAGGTAATCTGCATATGGCTGAAGAAAAGCAATTTTTGAAAGGCACTACTACCGTAGGCATTACGTTCAAGAACGGAGTTGTTCTCGCTGCCGACAAGCGCGCTACTTACGCGACTTTCATTGCAGCCAAGGACGTTGAAAAGATTCATTTGATCGGCGACAGGATGGCGATGACCATTGCAGGAGGCGTTGGTGACGCGCAAAGCTTGGTTCGCTTGATTCGAGCGGAACTCGAGCTCTACAAGTATTCAAAAGGAGAAAACGCGACTGTGCAAGGCGCTTCCACGCTGTTGGCCAACGTTTTGCAAGGCAACAAGTATTACCCTTATTTGGTTCAACTCGTCGTGGGAGGCGTTGATTCCGAACCGCGCTTGTTCGACCTCGACCCGCTCGGCGGCTTGATTCCCGAGAAATACGTTTCGACAGGCAGCGGCAGCGTAGTGGCTTACGGCATGCTGGATGAAGATTTTAGGGAAGGAATGTCGAGAGACGAGGCAGTTCGCTTGGCAGCCAAAGCAGTCAACGCCGCGATGAAGCGCGATAACGCAACTGGCGAAGGCATCGACATCGTTTGCATTACTGCGGATGAAGTAAGGCGTTATTCGAAAGCGGAATCCAATGCGCTTGTGCAATAAAAATTCTTAGAACATTCCCAAACAACTTGGTTCTCATCATGCGGTGGGCTTGATTTTGAATTCTATGCTGCCAATTGCTGAAAAAGCATTTTGCTTAGTGAACATGAATGGCTAACGACAATAACAAGGATTTGCAGGCTGCTGTCGAGGAGGTTTTGCCGAAAGAGTGCGAACTCGCCAAAGTGGAGCTGGAAGGACCGCAAGTTGTGCTTTACCTAAAGAACATCAAGGCTTTCTATGCGAATGAAAACCTAATTACCCGCATTGCCGCTCGTGTTAGAAAAAAGATTTTGTTGCGCTCGGACTCTTCCGCCCTTACGCCGCCGACAAAGTCGCTTGAAATCATCAAGACGCTCATTCCTCCAGAAGCCGGAGTGCAAGACATCAAGTTCGACCCGGTTTTCAACGAAGTGGTTATTGAAGCGCTAAAGCCGGGCTTGGTCATAGGAAAGGGCGGCTCGGTTTTGAAAAGCATCATTCTCAACACCGGCTGGTCGCCGCGGGTTTTGCGCGCTCCCACAAGCCCGAGCGAAGTGGAGAAAGCCGTCCGCAACGCGTTGTTGCTGGGCTCTGAAGAACGGAGAAAGTTTTTGATTTCGCTCGGAAAGAAAATGTCCCTGCCCAGCGCGGGTTGCGAATGGATTAAAATCACTGCTTTGGGCGGTTTCAAGGAAGTCGGCCGCTCGTGCATGCTTTTGCAAACCCCGAAGAGCAACGTTTTGATAGACTGCGGCATGAACATAGACACCTCCGACGCTTCACGAGCATATCCATATTTAAGTTCCATGAATCTTGCGCTTGAACAGCTTGACGCGGTCATTCTCACTCACGCGCACTTGGACCACTCGGGCTTCATCCCGTATTTGTACGCTTACGGTTACGACGGGCCGATCTACTGCACTCCCCCAACGCGCGATTTGACTGTGTTGCTGCAGGAAGATTGCGTTAACGTCATGAATTCGGAAGGCGGCAAAGCTCCGTATTCCGAGCGCGACATCAAAAAACAGTTGACGCGAATGATAACGCGCGAGTACGGCGAAGTTACGGACGTTACTCCCGACATTCGCTTTACCTTCCACAACGCGGGCCACATTTTGGGCAGCAGCCTCGTGCACTTGCACATCGGCGAGGGTTTGCACAACCTCGTTTACAGCGGCGACGTGAAGTTCGGAAGGACGAATCTGTTGGATCCTGCTGACACGCGCTTTCCGCGCATTGAAACTTTCATTATCGAAAGCACTTACGGCGCTCGCGACGATGTGCAACCGCGTTTGGACGAGTGCGAAGCGCGCTTGGTGGAAACCATCCGCCATACCGTCGCAAACCGCGGCAAGGTTTTGATTCCGGTTTTCGCTGTGGGGCGCGCTCAAGAAATAATGCTTGCTCTCGAGGCTAATTTGCGTGACGACAACATTCCGATTTACTTTGACGGCATGAGCAAGGAAGCTTCGGCAATTCACACGGTTTATCCTGAATACTTGCGCAAAAACGTTCAGAGAAGAATTTTGCAGAACAATTCGCCTTTCGACAACCCCATGTTCAACAAGGTAGTGCCTAAAGAACGCAAAGCGTTGGTTGAGAGCGAAGAGCCGTGCGTCATTCTCGCTCCTTCCGGCATGCTTTCGGGCGGAACGTCGCTCGAGTTTTTGAGGCTCATGGCTGAAGAGGCGAAGAACGCGTTGATTTTCGTGGGTTACCAAAGCGCGCTTTCGTTGGGAAGAAAAATCCAGAACGGCGCCACCGAAGTTCCCCTTCCGAATCGCGAAGGCAAGCTCGATTCCCTCAAAATCAATTTGAGCGTGACTACTATCGACGGCTGGTCGGGCCACAGCGACCGAGCTCAACTGTTGGCGTTCTTGCGCAATTTGCGCCCCAAGCCCGCCCGCGTTTTCACCATGCACGGCGACGAGAACAAGACTGAAGAGCTTGCGCGAACTGTCAACAAAATGATGCACATTGAAACCCGCGCTCCAATGAACCTCGACAGCATTCGCCTGCGTTAAATTAAAAACAACAATTTCCTTTCTTTTTTCGTCTCTCCCAAAACTTACGCCAGTGAAAAACAACTGTTGAAAAAAAATCTGCGACGGGACTGCCGCCTTTCTTGCGCCACCTAGCTGTACGCAATTCTGTTTCGAGTTTTCTTTCGCGTTGTCTTTCCCTTACCCTACCCTTCCAAGAGGTGTCCTTTTCAGCTTCCTCTTCAAAAGGCATCCCCATCTCTTTCAACTTTCTGAGCGCCAAGTCTCTAGCCCATTCATCGACTATTAACCGCGTAGTTGCTCTTTGCCTCATCCATCCTTTCGACGGGTATTCGTCTGGCTCGACTGGCATGACTTTTTGCCTGAGTTCAGAGCTGCCCGGACCGTGCTGCGCCAACACCGCTTTGTGGGCCTCTTCAAAAGCGGTTCTAGCTTCCCATTCAAGCCCTTCAGGAGGGCGGATGTAGGTTTTGCCACCGCTCGTATGATGCGTTACGTAGGACTCGAGTTCCTGCTTCAATTTCCTCTGAACCTCGCTAGAAAAATCCTTAAGTTCCCTAACTCGGAGATATACTTATGCATTTCGTCTTATTGATTACAGGCACTCCGTGCACGGGCAAAACTTTCGTTGCGAAGAAAATAGCGCAGTTGCTTAACGGTCGTTTTGTCGACGTTAACAAGCTCATTCGTGAGAAAAAGCTTTTTGTGAAAAAACGAGGAGAGAAAGAAAAAACCGTCAAGCTCAAAGCGCTTGAACGCGTTCTGAAAAAAATCTTGTCGAAAGAAAAAAACGTCGTGGTTGAATCGCATTTGTTGTGCGAAATGCGGCTGCCGTGCGACAAAATAATAGTCTTGCGGTGCGAACCGGGAGTTTTAGAAAAACGCTTGAAAAAACGGAAGTATCCGCAGTGGAAAATGAAGGAAAACGTGCTTGCGGAAACTCTTGATTACTGCTTGGTGAAAACCGAAGAAAACTACCAAAAAAGCAAGGTTTTGCAGGTTGACAACACGCGTTTTCTTTCGGCTACAGCGTTGCTGGCAAAGAAAAGGCCCGACTCGGTGCGTTGGACTGCCGCGTTCAAGCCTGCTCGATATATTTAAAAGGGGCTTTGAAATACTATCAAGGTTGTTTTTCAACCCACTTGGCGTTTGGTAGAGGTGACTTGAGGGAATGCCCAAACCGAAAGATAAGGAATCTGAAGAGGACGAAGAGTGGGACGAAGAGGAGGACTGGGACGAGGAAGACTTTGGAGAGGAGGACGAGTCCGAGTAACGCTTTTTTATTTTCTGCCTTTGTTTTTGTTAATGAACTGACGTGATTTCTAAAGAAGTTTTTTGGCTGGGCGCGCAAGTCGGCTTGATGACCCTAGCTGTTTTTCTCTTGATTGCGTATTTCGGCAACTTGGCTCTAACTCCGGTTGCGCCGATGATTGAGGGGATAGTTGGGTTTGACACGAAATTCATAGTGGCGGCCTTGGCTTTTGCGGTTGCCATTTTGGCTTCTTACCGATATACGAAAAAAGCTTTTGAGAAGCAAAAGCGCAAGCTTGCCGGCAGGAATTTGATGGACGAGATTCCGCCCGACTCTAGTCCCGAAGTAATGTCGAAGATAGTTGAGATGCAGTACGGCGCAGGCAGGAAGAAAGACAACGCGCCGTCTTTCGAAGAAACTTACCGGATAAAGAAGAAATAATCTAAATTTTTATCTCGTGAGTTTTGCCTAATAGTTTGGTGTAAGGCTTGAGCCGCTTGCTTATTTCGCGCGCGATTTTTTCTGATTTTGTCGGTGCGTTGCCAACGTGATGCTTCAATTGCTCTACGGAAAGCATTCCTTTGAGCTTTTCTGGTGGAATAATCGCGGTTATTCGCTCGTCCGCGAGAAGTCTGTCGATAAAATCATTTCTGCCGCCTTTAGCTATTCCGGAAGAAGCGGCTTTAGAGTGTTCCTGAATGATATCGTACGCTTGAGTTCGGTCCATGTGTTTTGACATTTCGCTTAAAACCGGTTCGCTCAATCCAAACACGCCGTACTCTCGCAGGTTTCTCTCTATAACTGGCAAGTTGACTTCAGTGTTTTTAAGAACGTGGGTAGTTCTGCTCAGCGCCTCGTCAACTGCCAGGAATATCTGAGGAATTGCTATTCTCCTTACCACGGAATCGTGTATGGTCCGTTCAAGCGCTCCAAATTTTACTGACGCTTCTACCATGTGATGAAAACCAGATATCACGTGCGACAAGCCTATTACGTTCTCTACCTTCGTCTGGTTTTTCTTGTGTGGCATTGCGCTGGAACCTTTTTGTCCGGCTGCGAAGCCTTCACGGTATTCATTGAACGGAGTAGAACCTGCAAACAGGTAGTCGTAATTTATCCTTGCTAACGTGCTGCCTATGCGTTCCAACGCGCTGGTAACATCGCGGTCCTGGCTTCGAGGGTATGTTTGGGTTGTTACTTCAAAACTCTTGAGTTTAAGTTCGCGCAGAACCTGCGCCTCCATTTCATTGGCTTTTTCTTGAGAGCCGAACAAACCCGCGTAGCTCGCTCCGGTTCCAACAGCTCCCTTCAATCCTTTTCCGCGCAATTCCTTCTCCAAACGTTCGATTTCCGTTAGAGACTCCAACAGTGTTTGCGCATAGTTTGCATACCGGTAGCCCAGCGTGGTCGGTTCTGCAACCTGCCCGTGCGTGTAAGCGTTTATCACGGTATCTTTATGCTCGAGTATTTTTTGCCTGAACACGTCAAGCAGATTTACCAGCCGCAATTTGATTACCGATACTGCTTCTTTTTGCATTAGCACTTCCGCGTTGTCCTGGATGTCCATGCTTGTAGCGCCGAGATGCACCCAGCCTTTCGCCTTTGGCGATACCTCTTCAAAATGTTCTTTTGCCGCTACCACATCGTGCTTGGTGCGCCGTTCTATTTCATCAATCCGGCCGACGTCTATTTTTTTCGCGTGCCTGGACATCGAACGGACAGCTTCCTGCGGAACTATTCCTTTTTGGGCTCTTGCCAGCGCTATCCAAACGCGCCGCATTAGGAAATGTTTGTTGAACGGAGAAAAAACGCGCCGCATTTCGTCACTGCCGTATCTGCCCTCACTGAATTCGTTTGAGTACCGCATATGCCGGTCGGCAGTCCCTTTAAACTTGTATTCAGCCAAGCGAACCACCAGATTGCGATTCCAGCATTTGAATCGTTATAACGTCTAGAGGAATGGCGTCTTCTTTTTTGAAGCCGAGCTTTTCAACCAGCGCGAAAGCCTGCTTTTCCTGCAATTCGCGCGCGCTTTCAATCTTTGTTGCAGGCAACGCGATTTCGATGAACGAGGCGAAGTCTTCGATTTGAAAAACAGCGACGCGAAGCAATCCGTAAGTGAAACGCCATTCCGTAACTTGGCGGGCGAAAACTTCCTTGTAACCCATTTTTTCCAAATCTTCAATCATCGAATAGCTGCTTTGCACTTCGGTGCCGAGAGTGTCTTCCTCTCGAAGCATGTACGGGTCGGCAACAATCGTTTCCTTCTCGGTTTTCTTTTCCGTGCGCACGAGAAAATAGGCGTAAACGTTTTCCGCGTATTTCTTGGCGTGAATCACGTCGGCAAACTCGCCTCCGCTTGCAAAACGCGCCTTGTTTTTCTTCAAGGCGTAAACCATTTGCTCGGCGTCTTCCACGGGCAAACTCAACCGTGCTTCAGGCAGTTTCCACTTCAATTCGTGCTTCGGTTTTTTCGGCTGCAGAAAATCGAAAAATCCCATTCAAATCACATTTCTTCCAAAAACGGTTTTTTCCCGCGTTTCAAGAACACAAACGCAAGCGCGAATATAATAATGACGCCCGCAACGCCGAGGAAAACCGAGTAATCGCGTTGCTCGACGGCTTGGGGAGCGCCCGTGAGCTTGCGGTTCAATTCCGTAGCTGCTAACCAAGCGGTGAAAACCTTGCCGGACTGGAAATCTGCGTTTGCGCTTTCCAACTCGAGCTTGGTTTGCGAACCCCCAAATTGCTTTTGCCTCTCATTCGCGAGCTCGAGTTCCTGGCGAGCGCGTTCCCGCGTGCTTTGCACTATTTCTTTAAGCCCCGCGATGCTTTCTTCAGCCTCTTGATGATACTGCTCGAGAAATTCTTGCGAATAGTCTTTGAGTGGCTCGCTTCTGCCTTGTTTTTCAAACGGCTTTTCCAGCGTGGAAAGCGCCTTTTCCCCAGTTTTAACGAGTGCAAGCCCCTCTTGATATTGAAGATTTTTCTTGCGCATGCTTTCCTCGTCTTGTTTTACTGAAAATGCGTTTTGAAATTCTTCGTTCGTTTTTTGAAATTCGCTTTTCAAGTTGGGATAAGTCAAGACAATCGCGCGTTTTTCTTCGTTCGTCTTGAAAGACTGCGCCTTGAATTCTCGCGCTTGTTCTTGCGCCTTTTTTGCGAGCTCGATTGCTTTGGCGTAAAAACCGCTCTTGTGGAACGCTTTCGCCTGCGCCAGCAGATCGCGCGCTTGCGGCCCGCAATCGACCGCGCATTCGCTCTCGGCTTTCGCTATTTCGCCCGTGCTTTCTTCCTTGCTGCCGTTTACGAAAGAAGCCGTTGTTTGGTTGTAATCAAACGACACTAGCGGGCTTACGTCCGGCGTGTCTGAGCATTGAATGAGAAAACGCACGACCTTCTTTTCGTTCTTGCGAAACTCGCCTATTTCGATGGTTATGAACATTTGTTTGTTCGCGATTGCGGCATTGGCTTTGACGTTGCCCTGCGCTTTGGCTGACAGCGCTTCGCAAGGCACGTCCTGCACTTCGCTAATTGAAGCGCGCTCAACGTCTTCGAAAACATTTTGGATTTCATAGAGAAAAACGACCGAATTTCCGCTTTCGACCAGTGATTCGCGTTTTATTTCAAAAGGCGCGTTGGCAGGCTCGTACGTTATTTCAATGGAATTCCTGCCTTCCTTCGCTTTAACGATCACTCCCACTTTCGTCTCGCCGTTCGCTTGCACCACGCTTTTCTCAAAAGACGCTTGCGAAGAAACTGCCGCGAACGCAAGCGGAACGAAAGTTTTTTCTATCAAAACGGGCGCGGCTTTCGTTGCCGTGAAAGAAATCGCGAGTTTCTTGCGCGCTCCGCTTTCGCTTGCGAAAACCGTTTCCGAAGATTCGCGGTCAAGGGCAGAGATTACTTCGGAATACGTTCCTTTCAGATAGAATTTGTCTTCCGCGGTAATTCCGTGAAGGTAGATTTTTCCTCCCGTGAAAATAATGTTGCCGCTTTTTGCAGAGATTTGCAGGTTTTTAGGCAGAGTTAAGTCAAGCGCTATTTGACCCGCGTAGCTTAAATCAAGCGGGTTTTCCAGAGAAACCGAGACGGTTATTTCGGCAGGTTCTCCTAAACCGGCGACGCCGATTTCCTCTTTGACAACCGCGCTTTCGTCCAAAACGCGTTTCAGCAATTCCGGGGTTTTCAAATCGATTTCTGCGAGCGCGTCTTCCAAAAATAGTTTGATTTCCTTCAGTTGCCCTGACGCGCTTTGCACGTCCAATTTTCCGAAACGAAAATAGCCCTCTATGCTCTCGATTTTCGCTTGGGTCCGCACGTCCAAATACTGCTTTATTTTTTCCGCGCGCGAGAAATACCCTTCGAGCAAGCTTGCGTATTCGGCAGTTTGCGCTGCGAGTATTGCTTCGGAAACGGTTTTCAAATCGCGCTCCAGAGTGACCGCCCGGGCTTGCGACAAGGCATCGCTTCCCAAAACGCTTGCTGCGTTTTCCAAATCGCGCAAGCGCATCTTCTCGAAATTAACATCCACGCCGTCGCTCTCGGCTTTTTCAATCTCGCCTTCTGCGGTTTTAACCCCGGCAAGCAGGCGTTCTCGTTCTTCTTCGGCAGGAGTTAGCGAAAGCGCTTGGCTCTGAATGTCTTGCAAGAGAGTGATTTCGCGCAGGTAGAAAGAAATGCGTTCTCCGCGCGAGCGCAAGCTGGAAGCGAGGGAATCGATGTTTTTATCAAGCGCGTCCCGCGCCCTTGCCGCCGCGTAAGCGTTTTGCGTTTTATCTGCGGCATCACGGGTTTTCCGCTGCTCCACAAGCACTCGCGCCCTTAATTTATCCTCCAGCACCGCGCTCCGCTCTTCAACATCGTCAAGCGAGTGAAGCGCCCGTTCCAATAGCGCGTTTGCCGCGTTAAGTTTTTCAATGCCTCTGCTTGCGTAAGCGCTTCGCTTTTCCGAAAAAACTTTGTTGGCTTCAGTGTGAAGCGCTTTCGCGTTTTCAACCCGAGCGTCAACAATGCGCAAATCGTCTTCGAAAGAACCGATGGAATATTCGGAGTACAAGCCGCTTGCGCTTCCAACTAGTACAAAAGCGCTTTCCGAAATCGTAACCAAACCCTCGGACTTTAGGAAAGAAAATTTGTTTTCAACGTCACGCAGTTTTTGCGCGTAATCGTCTCGCGCTTGGATTTCTTCTTCTTCAAGCGAGCTGATGGCTTTCTTGACCTGGTCGTCGAGCTTGATGATTTCCTGCACGAGTGATTTCTCGTTGCCGGTCATTCTTTTCACTCCCGCAATTATCTCGCTTGCTACCGCATTCCTGCCAAGTTTGTCGAACAACGCGTTGCTTTCATTGGCGTAACGCACGAAAAGCTTGCCGAAACCCTCGCCTTGCGTCTTGCGTTCTTCCACGTCCGCGTTTATTTCATCAAGCTCGCGCATCATTCCTCCTGCCAAGCCCGAGTGGGAGTAATCCGCCATCAAGGACAGCTGTTCGATGTCGCCGTCTAACGCTTGAAGAGCTGATTTGGCCGACTCGACGCTGAGCGAAAGCGCGTTGCTGCCGTGCGAATAGCACAGCATGGAAAATACCCTGTATTGCACTACAAAACTGAATATCGCCCCGCCGAAGAAAAGCCGCTGCATTTCTGCAGTTGCGCTGGCAATGGCAAGTTCGCGGTTGGCTCCGTTTGCAAGGGCAAGAGCCTCGCCGTACTGCTTGTCATCGCGCAAGCGTGAAGCGAGGGTTACTTGCGGGTTGCGAAAACCGTCGCAAGATTGGGCGGAAATTAGAAGGGATAACGATGACGGAGGCGTGCTTTGATAAATGAACGCGTATTCGGACAGTGCCGCACTTTCGAGGGAAAGTAAGAAAAAAAGAATCAGGAATGCGCTGTAGCGCATTTCAACAGCCCAACCCCGCTATTTCGCAAGTTAATGGTTTTGTTTTTTTCGGGACCACTGTTACGGTGAATGGCGCAGAATAGTACGCAAGGCCCTTTTCGTAGTATGCTGCCATTAGCGAGTAAGTTCCGGGCTTGCTGCACGAAACCGACCACAGTGCTAGGTACGCGGCGTATGCGGTTCTCCGCGCGTGACAACCGTCTCCGATAACCTTGAATTGGTAAGCCAAGCCCATTGCTCCGTCAGCACGCAGCGAGAAGGCTTTTCCAGTCTCAACTACTATGGAATTGGCTTTCTTTCCCAAGTTTGTCGTGAAGTAAAAACCTGCAATGGGATTTTCCATCTCGGCTGGCGGCGCTGGAGCCGCTATTGCGACCGGTTGCGCGTTTGAAACCTTGATTGTTCCTTTGGTTTCCACGTTTTGCCCGAATGAAATCAAATTCATTTTGAATGTTTTAAAGTCCGAGTCGAAGATGAATATTTGTTGACAGCGAATTCCGGTGAAGTAAAACACGGTGTTGCCAGCCCGCACTTCTTTAGGATTTCCTATGTATTGCCCTCCCAGCAACATGCTGGAAAACGGGGGGGTGAAAGTGCACTCCGGAGGAAGGTTAAAAATCGGGGTGATGGTGTCATAGACGCCCGAAGTGACGATGGTTTTCACCGAGAACTCTTCATATATACTAGCTTGCGTTATCGCGGTTCCGACGTTCGGAGTAACGCCTACTTTGTAAAACTCCAGCGGAGTTGCGCTGAAAACCCCTAAAACAAGCGGCGTAAACAATAACATCAAAACGAAGCGAGAAACCTTCACCACCAGAAACCACCCCGTACTCTAGAACGACGCTCAACTTTTAAATGCTTGTCTGGCTTAATAAAAACAGGTGGGAAGCACATGCGGGTTTTCAAGCACGGCGACGCCATAGCAATAGTAATTCCAGACTCCCTAGCGAAGAAAAGTTCGCTTAGAGAAGGCGAGGAGCTCGAGTTTTTCGAAGTTGAGCCGCGTGTTTTCATTCTCGCTTCAAAACAAAAAATCGCGGAATTGGCGAAAAACACTTTTTACCCGAAGCAAACAACCGCGCCTGAAAGCGTTTTGAAAAAAACGCTTTTTGCTAAAGGCTTTCTTTCAATTGAAAACGAGTTTCAAGCCCGCGAAGCGTCGAGAGAGTTCGCGAAGGAAATTTCTTCCCGCGCAGTGCTTTCGGCAACCAGTTTCGACAAGCGGGCTTTTTTGTTGACGCGGGGTTTTTTCGAGGAAAACGCGCCGAAAGTGATGCGCGCTTTGAAGGAGAAGGATTTGCAGTTGAACGCGCTTGTCGAAGCCGCGAAATTGCCGCAAGACGCTTGCCTTGCTTTGCTATGCGCTTTGGAAGAACAAGGCGAAGTGTTGGAAAAGAGAAAAGGCCTGTTCCATCTGGTTGCCTAAATGCGTAACGCTTGCAAAACGATTTCTATAAGGATGACGGCGATGGTAAAGCCGACTACGATTTTAGGGTCGAGCAGGACGTTGCTCGAGGTAACGTCGTAAAAGCGCATCAAGCCGGTGCTGGATGAAGGCGCTTGAATCCTGTCGTCAGCCATGAGTAGTTAAGGAACGGACAATTTAAAATAGCCTATGCCCTGTTAATTTTCTTATGGCGAAAAGCGATTTCGACGCTTTGCTGCGGGAACTGCCGCACGTTCTTGTCTTAATCATACTTATTCTAGTCTTGCTGGTTGTGCTTACCAAGTTTCAAGTGGTTCACTGTTCGCAGATTCCCGGCAATTGGTGCGAGATTTACTGCACGCAAATCATGCGCTCGAAATCAACGGTCGCATTGATTTCGGGAGACGAGGGTATTGGAGACCCTCGGAGTTTGAAAAATCTGCTGGAAAAAACGCGCGTTTACACTCCAGTCACTCCCATTCAAGCCAGCGCGTTGACCCAAGGAACTCTGAAAAACTTCGACCTCGTGATTATAGAACGGGCTAAGCGAATGAGCACTCTTCAAGTGCGGGCTATCGAGGATTTCGTCAATCGCGGAGGCACTTTGATTTTGATTGGCGACGCGGCTTCAGAACAATACGTCGACCGGTACGATTTGCTTTGGGCGGCCGGGCAAAACACGAGCTTTTATCAAGATTTGGTTTTGCGGGGCGTTACGCCCGAGTCGCAAGAGTGGAAGGACGCTTGGAAGAGCGTGGAATATTCGGAGTGGTACGATTATTTGCTGCGCGCTAACACCACGCGCATCGGGTTCGGGCGCTTGTCGAGCGTGGTTGCCGCGGAGTTCGACCGTACGGAAAACGTTTCGGGAAACGTTACTCTCGACGGCGTTTTCTTGAATCACATGGTTTACCGCGGCATCGTCGGGGAATACCCGATTGACATAAACAATTTTGCGGTAGTAACGATGAACCCGTCCGCAGTAACGCTGATTGCAATGCTGAACAAAGACGGCAAGGATTACCCCGCTATTTTCGAGACGAAGTACGCCGGCCGCATTCTGTATTTCGCGTTTCCACTCGAGGCCGCCAATTCCAGCACGCTCGTTACGAACGTTGTGGATTACTTGATTCCATGTTGAGGAGAAAACCAATTGTTTATAAATTGACTTAGCTCTATATTTTATTGTTGAAGCCCTCTTCCAAAACGGGCTTCGGACTCGGTGATGGGAAAATGATGTTCGGAAAGCGCGGTCAATACGGCGGTGGAAAGCCGTTTTTCGAAAGCGTAGTGCCACTCATTTTGATAATTATTCTAGCGGTGTTTATAGCCGCGAAGTTCAATTATATCGATTTGCATTCTATTCCGTTGATCGGCAGTTTGTTTCCGGCTTCTTACATAAAGATAGTCGTGATTGGAAACCCGAGTTCGACTTTCGTCAACGTAATGCAGTCTGAAGATTATCGCATTGCAGGATTGACATATGCGGGCGCAATCAGGCAAGAGGCGGTAGTGCCTGGAGTGCTGAAAAATTTTGACATAGTTATTCTGCAAGGCACGCCCATTTGCGACCGCACTGCGCGCAAGGTGCTTGGCGATTACGTCAAGGGCGGCGGCAGGCTTCTCGTGGTCGGAGACTCGTGCACTCGGGTTAACGACGATCCGAATGCAGTGGGTTGGGACATCGGCATCGGCAGTTTGGGTGACGTGATTCCTGTTGCTTACGGCGGAATAATCGCGCACGAGCGCATTGGAGACCCGACTTTCAGCGCGGACGGCAAGTTCAAAATCGTTTCTCCCTACCACCCGATTTTCAACGGTATTCTCAACTTCGGCTTTTACGGCACGCTCGTTGGAGTGATTCCAAACGCAAACTCTGACGTTCTCGCGTACGTAGACACGTACGGCGGAAAGCCGACAGCGCCGGCGACGTTCGCGATTGTCGAAAGCAGGAGCATGCTTGGCGGAAAAACGATGTACTTCGCTTTCGACCCGAGCACGACCTCGCGCAACATGCTGATGAACACGTTGCTTTACATGAAGGGCGCCAAGGGCTGAGCCGCGCTTTTCGTTTCTTCTTTTTTCTTTTTCTATTTTTCCCTCCGGTAGCCTGCGCGTTTCAGCCGTGCCGGTTTTTTTGTTTTTCCTTCGCCCGCTTGATTGTTCCAGCATAGCGCGACTTGTTCTTCAAACTTTGCCCTTGCGCAATAGGTTTATTTCTCTGCCTGCGTTTGGTTCTTCGTGATTATCGGCGTTGATTCAGGAGTTTACCGCGCTTTCGCGGCAGTTGACTTGGACGGCCGTGTGGTGGCGGTGGAAAGCAAGCGCAACTGGGGAGACGCCGGTTTTGTCGAGCGCGTTTCCAGCTTTCAACCGCTCGTAATCGCGTGCGACGTGCGGCCGGCGTCGAAAACCGCTCGTGCTTTAGCCCGCGTTTTTTCGGCTAAATTGTTTCAACCAGTGCATTCGCTTCCCATAATCGAGAAAGCGCGAGTGGCGAGCGGCTACGGCGTGAAAAACGCTCACGAGCGCGATGCCCTTGCAGCAGCGCTCAAGGCGTTTCATTCAATGGCGCAGAATAAGATGAAGCAAACGCGCAGGCGGTTGGGCGAGCGGGGGGTTTTCGGCGAGCGGTTGCGGAAAGTGCAGCGGCTGGTTTTGAAAGGAAAAAGAACCGACAAGGCGCTGGAGGAAACAGATTAAAAAACCGCTTTCGCCTACTAGTACTTGCACTATCACAAAAAGCACAAAGAGGTGGGGAAGACATGGAAGACACGACGCAACAACCGATGCAACGCGAGCAAAAGCCCGACAACACGATTTACGTGGGCAAGAAGAACGTGATGAGCTACGTTCTCGCCGTAGTAACGCAATTCAACCAAGGCTCGCCTTTCGTCAAAGTAAAAGCAAGAGGCAAGGCCATAAGCAGGGCTGTCGACGTGAGCCAAATAGTGAAAAACCGTTTTATGGCGAGCATGCAAATCACTGGTTTCGACGTTGCTACCGAAGAGCTTCCGAACGAAGACGGCACCACGAGCAAAGTCTCTTCGCTCACCATAACGCTCTCGAAGTAAACCCTTTGTTTTTTATTTTTTCTTCTCTTCGCTCCTTATTCTAAAGAATTAGAGTGGGCCCGCAGGGATGTTCGCGTCCGCATGGGGGGAGGTATTCCCCCTCGAGCGGACTGCTCTTCCCCCTTCTTTAATTTCCTTCGAAGGAAGGGGAGCGAACAGTCTGTTCAAGGGGAAACCCTTGGTTTCCCCGTCGCAGACGAATCGAACCCCGAATCTGTCGCACGTCAAGCGACCGTCTTAGCCATTCGACTACGGGCCCGTTGATAACAATAAGGAATAAAGCGAAATAAAAAACAAGATGAAAGCGAGTTTATTCTTCTTCGGCAAACTTTTTGATTGCGTCGAAGTTTTCGACGATGAGCTTGGCTTTTGTTTTGCCGAAGCGGAACGGAAAAGTATCCGTTTCGCTTCTCTTCAAAATGATGAGCTTTTTTCCCTTGAACTCTCCGTATTCGACTAAACCCATTCGCAATCACCTTGTCTTGAGGAAAAAGTTGTTTTAGTAATTCTCCACCCAAAGCTTAAAAACGGTTTTGCTTTGGTATAGTTGGTGATATCGTGAAAAAACTGGCTTTCGCAATTGCTCTGCTTGCGCTCGTGTCTTTCGGCTTGGCTGACGGGCAGCACGACGGAGAGAAAAAATGCTTGGATTACAGCATAACGTACGTGGGCATGACTGCGCCTTTCCAAAACTATGCTTACTTAACCCCGCAATACCCGGGGCTTGACTACGCACACGTGGCTGGCTACTACCTAGGCACGCCTATGCAGTATAATGTTGAGTTGACGAACACTTGCAAGCGCACGTTCAACCATTTGCGCTTGGTCGGCATTCAGTATTACTACAACGCAGGCTTGTTGCCTGGTCAGGATTTCACCGACGCAACCCCGTGGTACAACGGGCCTGACCAAACGTTTTTCGTCGACACGCTGAAGGCAGGGCAAACCGCGACTTTCCACGGGATTTACGTTCCGCCTTACACTGCGCTTCCAGGCTTGGATATGACGCGCTTGATAATCGCACACTGGGAATCAGGCAATCCCGCAACAGTCGACTGGAGTGACGGGCGTAAAATAATCGACGACCCGCACGCAAACATCTGGTGCCCGCCAGCGTGAGTTTTCCCTCTCAAAAGCGTGGCTGATACGCTGCTATTGAACAATATTGTCTCAGCTGGGAATTAGATGGGATGGACTGGACGGGATTTTCATGCGCAATGAAAGGCAGCAACGCCCGACGTTGCGCGCTTTGAACCCGCAGCCTCTTGCATGCCATGCAAGCGATCTACCGTTGATCTACCAGCCCATTAAAACTCGCGTTATAACCTAATGGTTTTACTGCTTAAAATCGCTTTTGAGGTGTTTGCAGCGTGCTGCCGAGTTTGTTCTGGATTTCCTTCCAGCGTTTTTCCTCGGTTTTTTCGACTAGTGTGACTACGGTTCCGCTTCCCCCTAACCTAGCTGTCCGCCCGATGCGGTGCAGGTAGAAATCGTAATTCTGGGGCAATTCGTAGTTTACCACGAGTTCCAAGCCGGGAACGTGAATGCCGCGCGCAGCGACGTCGGTGGCAACCAGGATTTTGGGTTCGCCTTTCCTGAACGCGTTTATCGCCTTGTTGCGGCGTTCCGCGTCGAAATCGCCGTGCAGCATTCTGGTTTTCAAGCCGGCTTTAAACAATTTGAAGTTGAGTTCCTTGACGGATTCTTTCGTCTTGCAGAACACCAGTGTTTTCCTGCCTTCTTTCAACAATTTGACGAGTTCAGCGAGCTTCTTGTCGTTTCCTTCAATAAACTTGACTTGGTGGTCGAGTTGTTCGACTATTTTTCCGCTTCCTTCGAACGTCTTGATTCTCTCGAACGTTTTCAAGTATTTTGACGCTTCTTCCTCAAGGGTTTTCGGCAGGTGAACGCAGAAAAACAGTTTCTGCGCGCGTTCCGGAATCAAGTTCAGCAATTTTTTTGTTTTCAACGCCAGGCCGTACTCGAAAAGCAAGTCCGCCTCGTCCAAAACGATGAATTTCAAACAGTCGAGCTTGGCGTCTTTCGAGGCGATCAAGTCGAGAGTGCGGTCGGGCGTTCCAACTAGAACGTTAGCGCCTTTTTCCAGCAATTCTTTTTGCCTTTCTGCACCGGTTCCGCCGTAAGCTACGACGGTTCTGAACGGCATTTCACCGGCGATTTTCCTGAATTCGTTTCCCACTTGAATCGCCAGTTCCCTAGTGGGTTCGATGACTATCGCTTGAAGCTTGTTGTTTTCCTCGAGCTTCTGCAAAATCGGAATTGCGAATGCAGCTGTTTTGCCTGTTCCGGTTTTCGATTGGGCCAGCAGGTTTTTGCCCTGCATTATTATCGGAATGGCTTGCTGCTGGACAGTAGTCAACTCGCGAAAGCCCAGTTTGCCTATCGTCATTTCAATTCGGGGGTCCAGTTGAATCATGTGAATATAATACGGTTTTCGCGAGTGAAAAAACCATCGGTTGTGCATTCGAGCTTCGGCTGGCCTGATTGTTCGCGCAAAAGAATGTTTTTCAACCGTTGGCTGGCGAGACGAACACGACGGTATCGCCGCGCAGCAAGACCGTTCCAAGCTTTCGCTTCAACTCTCCGTTCTTGAGTTCCTCGCCGTTTTCTATGACGAGATTCATGTGCACGTCGAAGCTCGCGAGAGTGCCGCGGATTTCCACGTCGCCCTTCAGCTTTACCAGCACGTTGCTGTTCAACGCGTTGTTCAGAATGTCGAACGGCCGTTTTTCGGTCAAAAAACCCACCTCTTTTCAAAAAAATCAAACGTAATGCTTAACGAACTCAGCTTTTATTTCTTTTGCATCGGGATTTGAGTGGGCGGAGCTTTCGGCTTGAACAGGTTGTTGAAAAAGTCGATTATGCCTTGGAAGAATCCTGCTTTGGTTTTTTCCACTTCGACGGGCTGGCCGGTCAAGCGGGATGCGAGAGCGCGAACGCTTTTTGCGAACGGCGAGTTGGGCGTGCGTATTACCACTGGAACTTGAAGCGCTGCAGCTCGGCGCACTTCAATGTCTTCAGGCATTTTAGCGAGAACGGGCGCGCCCATTACCGTCTCCAAATCTTCGGCTTTGATTTCAGTCCGGTCGCCGAGAATCATGTTGAGCACAACCCCGCGGATTTTCACCCCGCTTTTTTCGGCGATGCTTTTGACTTTCAAAGCGTCTGCGAGCGAAGCCGGTTCGGGAGTGATGACGATAATCATTTCAGCCGCGCTTTTCATTGCAGCCAGCGCGTCCGCCCCCAAGCCCGGCGGGCAGTCGATTATAACAAAATCGTTTTGCGTTTCTAGTTTCTTGATGGCTTCAATCATGCGCTCTTCGTTCGTTTCCGTGATTTCGAGCGACAAGCCCGAGGGAACGTAACGCAAGTTTGCGGGCCCTTCGTAAACCGCGTCCATAATGTCGTGCTCGCCTTTCAACACGTTGTGAAGGGTTATGGGCGCGCGTTCTATTCCCAAAAGCAACCCGAGGTTGGCCATGGCGATGTCCGCATCCACTGCCGTGACTTTCTTGCCTGCGGATGCAAGCACGATGCTCAAGTTTAGGGAAATAGTGCTTTTGCCGACCCCGCCTTTTCCTGAAGCGAATACGATGCTCGTCATTTGCGTTTCATTACTCACTCAAGTATTTTAATCGTTTTCCATTTTGGCTAGAGTGTCTTCACTCTCGACTTTAATGTCGCCGATCTTGTATTTCTTGAGAATGTCGCCGCTCGACTTTGGTTCCTGCGTTTCTTCAACCTTTGCTTCTGCCTTGACCGGCGCGGTTTTCGCGCTGTCAGCTATTTCTTTTTCAAAAGCGTCGGAAAACGGTTTGCTCTTGAAGCCCAACAGTTCGTGTTCTATCGGCACGAAAACCATTTTTTGATTCACGACCAGCGCGAGTTGCACTTGCTCGCTCGTGAGCTTGAAAACGTCGATAACGCCGTGCTTCGCGCCGCTTGCGTTAAGCACGCGCTTAAACGCGTCCGCGCCTTCTACGGTCTTGCCGTGCTTGTAATACTCGTAAGCGCAACCCACTATTTTCCCTTCGTCAAGCAAAACAGTTCCTTCCTCCGTTCCTGACGAACGAATGCAAACCGCGATATAGCCGGATATTTTCTTTTCGCGCGATTCCTTCAACAGCGCCGGAAAGTCTGTTGTGGAAACGTCCAAAGCGCGTTTTAACGGGGTTCCGGCAGGCAGGGAAAACAGTTTTTCCATTCGGTCACTCTCTCAAGTCGATGACGATGTCGGCAGCGTTGCGCAAGGCGGTTGAAAAGTCGGGCTCCATTCCGACGACGATGGTTTCCTTGCCCTTTTCCTTTGCTTTAGCCAAAAGTGGCTTGAAGTCAGAATCGCGCGACACTATCGCAATGGCTTCGATCGCGTCGTTGAAAACAAAGCAAGTCGCGTCTACGGCAAGAGCAACGTCCACGTCGCTCGGCACTATCACAACATCGAAACCTTGGTTTGTAACCGCTTCGATGAGCTTGTCGCTCGCATACTGGTCTAGGAAAACGCGTGCGACTTTCAACCGGCCGTATTTCTCGAGTTTTTTCTTTACTTTTCCTAGGTCTACGCCGAGTTCCTTGCGCAGCATATTCGGGCCGTCGACGAAACACGCGATTTTCTTTTCGCCCTGCTTTTTCTTCAGGGCTTCCTTCAACTTTTCAAGAACGCTCATTCAATCAACAGCCTGAAGTTTTCTTCAACTTTCTTTTCGACTTCCGTCAAACCCGCGTTTTTCGCGTCTGCCAGCGCTTGGTACGCTTCAATCACGTTTGAGGGCTCGTTTCGCCCGTCGCGCCACAAGAACGGCGAGTCCGTTTCGAGAAACACGCGCTCGAGCGGAACTTGCTTGAAAATCTTAACTCTCTCCTTGATTTTAAGGGTTGGCACGCTCACCCAACAACCGGTTTCCAACGCCTTGCCGAGCCAGTCGTCGAGCAAAAACCCATGCAAGACTTTTTTTACTTGTGGGAAGCATGCGGCTGCCTCCAACACTTCGGCAATGGCTTTTCTTGAGTGGATAAACACCGGTTTTTTCAACTCGACAGCCAATTCAAGCTGGGCTTCAAACACTTTCCCCTGTTTTTGTTCGGCATCTTCTTTCTTGAAATGATAGAAATCCAAGCCGATTTCTCCTATCGCAACGATTTCGCTTGAATGCTCTCGAACGAATTCAATCTCCTTATCCAAGTCCGCGGTTTGCGCGTAGTCGGGATGGAGGCCTATTGCGCTCCACAAAACGTCATCGTAACGATGCGAGATTTCCAGCGTTTTTCGGTTGGTTTTCAAATTAATGCCGACATTCAAGCACTTGACGTTCTTCTCCCGCATCCTGCCTATAACCGCGTCAAGGTCCGTGTCGAAAAGGCTTTGTTCCAAGTGTGCATGTGAATCGATGAAAACCATACGCTATCAATTCGTTTTCAAAAGATTTAAAACGTTGAGGGGGCTACAACTTCGGTATGGAAGGGGAAAAAATATTCGGGCAGATGAACGATTTGAAGGTCGGCAAGTACGTGCTTATCGAAGGAATTCCTTGCCGGGTCGTAAGCATCGACAAGAGCAAGCCGGGCAAGCACGGGGCAGCCAAAATGCGCGTGGACGCGATTTCGCTTTTCGACAACAACAAGCATACCATAATGAAGCCTTCAGACGGAGATGTGGAAATTCCGATTATCACCCGCAAGCGCGCGCAAATCATTTCCGTTTCGGGAACGACCGCGCAACTGATGGATTTGGAGTCTTTCGAAACCTTCGACGTGGAAGTGCCTGAAGACATGCGTTCCGAAGTTGCTGCAGGAAAGGAACTGCAGTACATGGAAGTAATGGAAAAACGCCTGCTCTTGCGCGTTTCGGGCGAGTGAGCTGTTTTCCGTTTTTTAGAAGTTCTATTTTTTTAAGTCAAGTTAGAGCGCACTAAGTTTTTTCTATTTTGGAGCAAGGATCTGCAATCTCGTACTCGCCATTAAAGAGTTGAAACTTTCCTGTCATTTCAATGAAGTCTCCTTTACGCACTTCCGCGCGCTGGTCTTTCAAGCAAAACACTTTCAAAGAAGTTTTGCCATCAGTCAAGTAGAACTGCTGGAAAACGTTTCCTTTCTTGGAAACGTAGTCGGGCAAAACTCTTTCAACATTACCTTGAACGCTGACAATCATGCCGAGTTGAGCTACGCCAACAATTTCTGACGGAAGGCGACTTTCGCGAGGGGCAACGCTCGGCTCTGTGAAAACCAAGAAAACGACGATCAAAGCGATTACAAACAACACCCCAGCGAGCACCTGCGGCTTGACAAACATCTTAGGCGGTTTTTTGAGGGCTGGTGTTTTCTTGTACTTGCTTTCAAGTCGTGCTTCGTACTTCTTAGTCTCTTTTTCGTCGGACGAGTACATGCCAGACTCTCCGTTTCTCGTGAGTGAAGTGCCAATGAGGTTAGCTGAAGAAACAATCATTTTTTCGCCGTCAGCAATCACCACCTTCTCGTGAACGTAAGAGTCGAACACCAAGTTAACTTTCGAAGCCTTGAGCTTTTCAAGCGCAATGACCTTGTGCTTGTAGTTGGTTTCGCCGACGTCGTTCTCGATTGGTTTCATTACTACCGTAACTTTGACTCCGCGCTTGAAAGCGAGTTCGATTTCATCTAAGAGGTGGTCGCAGTTGTAAATCCAAGGAGAAGAAATTATGAGGTCGCGCCGAGCCTCTTTAATCAGTTTTACGATTGAGTCGTACAATTCCTTGTCTGAAATTAACCGCGTTTCAGAGCCCATGACTACAAGTAGCCGTCACTCGTTTAAAACGTTGCTTTTCCTTCTGGCTTAAAGCGCGTTTGGGGGTAGCAGCTTTTTTAAAATCCGAGGGTTTTGGTTATTACCCCGAGCACGAGAAACAACAAAACCGCCGTGATTATGAGCGTCAAGTAAGAAACGGCTTTGATTTCGAAAACTTTTTCTTCCACTATTTTTTCGGTTCGCAAGTCGAATTCCTCGAGCTTGTCGAGCTTTTCGTTCAGCAATTCCAGTTCGGTGCGAAGTTCGTCAACGCTTTTCTTGTCCATGCGAGCAAACCCCCCAAGGTGGCAACAAAACGCTCGTCGTTTTGTGCCTGCCCAAAACCCGAGGTTTTGGTGCATCCCCTATTCCCGACCGTGCAAACCCGCGTGGTTTGCTAGGCCAGCAAAGCTTTCGCTTTGCGTCGGAAATCTATTTAACTACCCGGGTGATATTAAACCTTGTCGCTTCTTCTTTTTGCAAGGGTGGGTGTACGAAAATGGTCGGTGCCGAGGAGGTTCAGGCTTTCGAAGAGTATTTCAATGCGCGGCTTCAAGCGCAGATTACCGACCTTGCTGCCGGATATCCGCAAAGCAGGAGCTTGGCTGTAGACGTTACCGAACTGGCGCGTTTCAATCCGGACCTTGCCGATGCGCTTGTCGAAAAGCCGGATGCATTTCAAAGGGCTGCTGAAGACGCGATTGAAAGCGTGGGCGGCGCGCTTCCTGGAGAAAAAAGAAAATTCCGGCCTCACGTTCGTTTTTTCAACCTTCCGCCAGAATCGGTGCTTGTGAAAAACCTCGGTTCGGAACACTTGAACAAGCTCGTTACTGTTCAAGGCGTTGTGGATTTGATGACCGACATTCGGCCGAAAATGAGCCGCGCTTTGTGGGAGTGCGTGCATTGCGGAAACACCGTGATAACAGTTCCCGATAAATCCGCTTTAACGCCCCCCCTGTTTTGTCCCTCGCCCGGCTGCGAGCGCACTGACTTCCGGCTTGTGGAAGCGAAAAGCGAATTCGTCAACACGCAATACGGACAAATGCAGGATTTCATCGAGCGGGTTGTTGGAAGTTCCACTCCTGCGCACGTTGACTTGTGGTTTGAAGACGATTTGACGAACATCGTCACTCCCGGCGAAGCAGTTTCGCTGACGGGCGTATTGCGTTTGATGCCGAGACGGGAACCAGGAAAAACAAAGAGCCCGATTTACTCGAAGGCTTTCGACGTGCTTTACGTGCGCAAGGAAGAGCGCGAGTTCGAGGAAATCGAGATTTCCAAGGAAGACGAAGAAAAGCTTAAAGCGTTGTCGCAAAACCCCCGCTTGCGCGAACTCATTATTGCCAGCGTAGCCCCAAGCATTTTCGGGCATACGGAGTTGAAGGAAGCGATTGCGCTTCAGTTGTTCGGCGGCACTCCCGACAAAGTGCTTCCGGACGGCCAGCGCATTCGCAGCGACATTCACATTCTTCTAGTCGGCGATCCTGGCGTTGCGAAGTCGCGCATTTTGCAATACACCGAGCATCTGGCTCCCAAATGCATTTACGTTTCCGGCGGCTCGACTACCGGGGTCGGTCTCACTGCTTCAGCTGAGAAAGACAAGGCTGGCGAGGGTTGGGTTTTGAAGGCTGGCGCTCTTGTCCTCGCGTCAGGCGGAATGGTTGCGATTGACGAGTTTGACAAGATGAAGGATGACGACCGCGGCGCTATTCACGAGGCGCTCGAGCAACAAACAATCAGCATTGCCAAGGCGGGAATAGTAACGAAATTCCGCGCGAAGACGAGCGTGCTGGCTGCTGCTAATCCTGACTTGGGGCGTTTCGACCCGACGCTGCCTATAGCGCGCCAGTTTAAAGTTCCGCCTGCTTTGCTGTCGCGCTTTGATTTGATTTTCACGATTAAAGACGTGATTGACGAGAGCAAAGACCGCAAGATGGCGGAGCATATTCTCATAGGCCACAAGTTCGCTTCACGCAAGGAAGGACAAGGCGATGTGGAAAAAGCAATAATACCGCCTATTGACGAGGTGCTTTTGCGCAAGTACATTGCTTTCTCGCGAAGAACGGTTTTTCCCGAGTTGAGCGACGAGGCTGCAATGCGCATTGAAGATTATTACATCGACTTGAGGCGGCTTGGGGAGAAAGAAAACACTTTTCCCGTAACGCCGCGCGATTTGGAAGGCTTGGTGCGTTTGGCTGAAGCGGCCGCGAAACTCCGGCTTTCCCCGCGAGTTGAGCTTCAGGATGCTGAAACCGCGATTCGCTTGAAAGACTACGTTTTGAAAGACGTTTTCATCGACCGCACCACCGGCAAGCTGGATTCCGACGTGGTTGCGTTAGGCCAGCCGAAAGCCAAGATTGACAAGCAGCGGGCTGTGATGGGCATAATCTCTCGTTTGGAAGAGAAAGTGGATTTGGTTTCGCTCGACGATTTTTTCAAGGAAGCTGCTGCAGCCGGCTTGGACGAGTTGTATGTGCGCAAGATGCTTGACGACTTGCGGAGAAACGGCGAATTGTATTCTCCCAAACCCGGCTTCATCAAAACCGCCAGAAGCAAAGGCTGGTAAGCGTTATTTATTCTCCGCTTGCTTACTGTCTTGCTATGCGCCGAGTTTCAATCCTCTTGCTGTCGAGCTTCGCGATAGTGCTGTCCGTCGCGTTGTTTGCAGGCTGGAATTTCATTTCGCAAAAAGTTTCCATAGTTGAAAACCCGGCCGACCTGCAGAACGCGGCTTTCTTTTTCGCTTACATTCTCGTTGCCACGATGCTGCTCATTCTCTTGCTCAAGTTTTACAAAGGAAATACTTTGTTTAGGGCTGTAGAACTGTTGCTGGAGTTCTCCGCAATCCAAGTTTTCCTCGCGATTTTTGCAAACGCGATAGTTTCCGCTGCAGGCGCTCTTGCTTTGGTTGCAATCCGTTTTTTCAACGAGCGTTTGAAAACGCCTTTCTTGATGTTCGCAACCGCAATTGTAGGCGCGTTGCTGGGAAGTTCGCTAGACTTGCTTCCCGCAATGCTTCTAGCTTGGCTTTTGGCTGCTTACGATTATTACGCGGTTTTTCACAGCAAGCACATGGTTTTCCTAGCTAAACAACTCGGCCAAAGGCAAGCTGCGTTTGCGATTTCGCTTAAGCACAAGAAGGAAAGCGTTTTGCTCGGCACAGGCGATTTCGTCATGCCGGCTATGCTCGCTGTTTCTGCCCTAAAAATTTCAAGCTTGGCCGCGTTTTCAACTGCGTTCGGAGCGTTCGCCGGGCTTGCGATTTTAGTTTGGCACATGGAAAAGAACAAGGGCTATTACCCCGCGCTGCCGCCCATAGTCGCGGGAGCAACCGTGTTGTTCCTCGCGCAAATGCTTGTTGTTTAATAACCATGCTTTACAAATACTTTGAAGAAGGTGTTTTTCGCTTTGCAGTTTGAATACGATTCGTTGTTGGACCGCGTGCGGGCGAAGCTTCCAGAAAAAACGTCGAGCGGCGAGCGTTTTGAAATACCGGTTTTCGAAAGCTTCACGCAAGGCACGAAAACAGTAATCAAGAATTTCGGGGACGTTTGCTCTAAATTGCGCCGCAAGCCGGATGAGCTTGTGAAGTACTTGTTCAAGGAACTAGCCACGCCGGGAGTGATTCAAGGCGGGCAATTGGTTTTGCAGGCGAAGGTTTTTCCGCGCTTGATTCAAGAAAAGCTCGTTACTTACGTGGAAACGCACGTGATGTGCAAGGAGTGCGGAAAGCCCGACACGCATATCGACAGTATCAACCGCAACGTTAGCATGCTGGTTTGCGAAGCGTGCGGCGCGAGGCGTCCGGTAAGAAAGTGATTTTGAATGGCTTGGCAACAACATAATACCGGGGAGGAAATTCGATTGCGCCTGCCGCGAAAGGGCGAGATTTTCGGCGTGGTTATGGCGCTGCAAGGCGGCGCGCGAATGATAGTGCAATGTGCCGACGGAAAGGAAAGGTTGTGCCGCGTTCCGGGGAAAATAAAGCGCCAGATTTGGGTTAAGGAGGGCGACACTGTTTTGATAGTCCCGTGGACTGTCGAAGGGGATGAGAAAGCCGACATCGCTTATCGTTATACTCGCTTGCAGGTAGAGCAGTTGCATCGAAAGGGAATCCTTAAACCATCCGCATGAGTCTATTATTTTATGGCACTTAGAGTGGGCAAGCGCAAGCGTCCGCCTCGTGAAGAGAAGCCCTTCAAGCAAGCGGCTAAAATTGCCGAGCGCTCGCTTGACGACAAGACTGTTGACGTCATAATCTCGCTCATCAACACGCGCGTTATCAAAACCCTTGATTACCCGCTTTCCGGAGGCAAGGAAGCAATTGTTTTCCGCGCAACCACGCCAAGCGGAAAGTTCGTCGCTTTGAAGATTTTCAAGTTTGAAACCTCTTCTTTCCGCAACATGATGCCTTACATCGAAGGCGACCCGCGCTTCGAGATTGACAACGTTCGCCATAATCTGCGGGGTTTCATTAAAACTTGGGCGCGCAAGGAATTTGCTAACTTGCAGGCTGCTGTGAGGGCAGGCGTGCTTGTTCCGAAACCGATTTTGCTGCGCGACAACGTTTTGGTAATGGATTTTCTTGGGGTGAACGGCGTTCCTTCTGCGTTGATGGAAGACGTCGAGCTCGCCAATCCCGAGAAAACTCTCGACTTGATTCTTGCTGACGTTCGCAAGCTTTACAAAGCTGGTTTCGTTCACGCTGATTTGAGCTCGTTCAACATCATCATTCACGAAAACGCGCCTTTCTTGATTGATTTCGCGCAATGCGTTTCCCTCAAACACCCTCGTGCTGACGAATTTCTCTGCAAAGACCTGCATAATTTGCTGAAATACTTTGACAAGTTGGGAGTAAAACGCGATTTGGAAAAAACGCTTTCCACCGTTAAAAGTGCTTGAATAAAAACCGCGCTCGACTATATTTTAGCGTATATTCTGTCGGGGCTGAGAAAAGTGAAGAAAGTATTATTGGTTTTGGCGTTGTTCGCACTTGTGTTTAGCGCAGGTGCGGTTTCGTTAAAACCGCCAACGACAGGCCGCGGGTTGCCGTTTAATTTCTCAACTTGCGGCGTAATAACGCACTCGGGCGATTATTATCTTAAAACGCCGTTGCTTTACGCGGATAGAAGTCCGTGCATTACCATCAAAGCAGATAACGTTAATTTGAATTGTTTGAGTGCATCTTTGGTAGGAAACCATACCATGGGCATTGGAATTAAAGTGATAGGGGATGACGTGTTTGTTAAGCGTTGCGCGTTGCGAAATTTTTCATTTGGCGTTTTAGTGGACAATGCTTTAAACACGACTTTATACGGTCTTGGGTTAGCGTCTAATACAGTCGGCTTTCATGCGTTAGACAGTTCGGTTTTAATAAATTCGACTGCGGTAGTTTGGAATTCGCGTTGGGATTTCTTGATTACTCGTTCTACGGTAAAGGCACTGCATTCGACTGACGATAGTCCCGACACGCGCTGGCTTGTTCAAGATTCATCAGTTAGCGCTAGCCACTCGTCTGGCGCGTTATTCCGCGCTTTCGATAGTCAAGTGAGCATGGCTAACACGAATTTCACGGTAGGCCACTTTACCAACAGCCAATTGACTCAAGGCAATTTCGTTTATTTCAGCGAGTTAATCGAAGATTGACGATGCTATACCTTGCCATGCTTGACAAAACAGCGCTATTTTAAATCCCCCACAATTATTTTTGATGTGTTTGTTGAAAGGAGGCGGTTTTTAGTATGAACAAGTTTTTGCTGGTGCTTGCGTTCGGCGCTCTGATTTTGGCAGGCTGCGCGACAACTCAAGAAACTGCGAAGGGAAGCAATAGTCTTGCGCCTGCGCCCCCAGGGCCTGTAGCAACTGCGAATGCAAATCTTACTCCGTCTGTAGTGCCGTTCACTTACAGCATGAAAACTTACATTCAAGGCTATCTAGACAAGAGCGTTCCTGACGACCGCGTGAACAGCTTGTATGGTAACAGCAGCGACATTATTGCTGGAGGAAGGAAAGTAACTTCAACTGAAACTTTTGGCACGCCTTTGGTTTGGAAGGGAATGTTGACTGATCCTGTTTCAGGTAAAAAGTATGCTGAGGACGAAAGGTATTACTTCTACGCTTATTCGAGTTACGACACTTCAGCAAAACAAGTGAAAGCCAAGAACGGTCAGGTTGCATACGAAGCGAATTTCACTCCAATTCAATTCTGCACTGACGCTACGCCTTCAAACATAACAACTTCCGAAGCGTGTCCAGACCAGTTTGAAACGCAAAAGCACGGTTTGAAAGTCAAGCTTCTTGGAAGCGATTGGACGTTAACTTCAATGACCGTGGTAGGCACTGGTGTTTCGGCTTTAGTGAAGCAAGTCGTTCTCGTGAAAGGCAATACTACGCTCACGCTCAACGACGGTCAGACAATCAACAGCGACAACACGCAATGGTCGGTTGCCATCGTGGGCGGCGGAACCGCTTACGGACCGTCTATAGCGCAGATTCAACTCAAGCGCCTCGTGATTGACGACTTGGCTGAAGGACAGATAGTTCCTTTCATCAACAAGCCGCAATTGAGAAAACTTCAGTTCAGAGGCTTGGAAGCTCTAAAGTCGGATACCATAAGCATGGGCACAGGAACCCGGAACTTTCCTTTGAGTTCAACTGACACTGTCCACGTTGACATCAGTTACGTTAGAATATCGTCTTCTAACAACAACGCGTTTCAGTTTCCGAATGACTCTGTAAGCACGGTTTACTTAGTGGTTGGCAAGCCGAAGGGACAAATTCAGGTTGGTGTCATTCTGTATCAAAACACGCAAGGCTATTTCAGCAAGTATTACGACATTCAGTGGGACGGCACGAACAACTACGTTCCTTACACGTATGCGACAGGCAAAACTTCCTACATTCGCTTCAACAAAGCCGGAATTAACGCCGGCAATCCAGATATGCTGCAAAAAACGATTTTCATTCCAGAACTGGTTTGGGACACTGTGAAGGAAGAGGGCGCAATGGTGTTTGACGTCGGTCAAGCGGATGCTGTGAACCCAATTATCAACTACCCGACAGGAACTGCCTACATCTACTATCAATATCCGTACAGCAAGACCGTTAGCACAGGCGGAACGGCGTACGAAGCGGGTTTGATAACAATGCGAGGCAGCTTGGTAAAAGAATTGGGGTCGACCAACGCAACAATACAGTACGCGCAAGTGCTAAGGCACGCGTTGTATCGATTCACCGGCTAAAAGCCGGTTTTCTTCTTTTTTTGTTTTCTCAATAGTTAGCTTCAGGCTTGCTTACGCTGCGGTGGGTCCACGCGTACCAAACGATGGAAGCCCAGAAGAGGAAGAAGACGAAAAGCGCTTCAAGAAAACGATTGTCCATGCTGGGCTCGGCAATCATCGCCGCCAGCAGAATGGATAGGAAAAACGCGGTTATGAAGCGCGTCGCGTTTAAGCGAGTTTTAAAAACCTCGCGCGTTTAATGTAAGGCGATGAAGAAAGCGTTCGCGTTGTTCGTGTTGTTTCTGCTTCCGTTGTCTTTCGCAGCGAAGGAATGCGTAAAAACCGATTTTTCAAACCAGCATTTTAAGAATCTAACTTCGCAAGGAACCGGCGAGCAAGTTGCGGTCGGCCGAGTTTTCACCGATGTTTGCACGGGCGTTGCGCAAGTCAATGAGTACTATTGCTTCAATGCGTTCTTGCGTTCGAGCGAAGAGCAATGCCCAGCCGGCTTGTTTTGCGCGGCTGGAAAGTGCGGAAAGAAGCTCGAGATTAAAAGCGCTTCTTACACAGACAGGATTGCGCGGGTGGAAACGAATATTCCTGCTGCTTGCTTCGTGAGCAACGCTTTGATTGCAGAACCTGCCGAAAGCAAGTATGTTCTCACGATGAGTCCGAGCATTGACGAGTTGAGGCACTCGAAGGTTAAAATTTACTCTGGGCAGAACGTGTTTTTCCTTTGTCAAGTGAAAGACGGTTTTCAATTGGCTCGCGGCGAGGCGTCAATAGAGCAGGAACCGTTAGTAAACATTCCTGTAGAGCAGCCTGTCAATAAAACGATTGCGGTTTCGGAAGCTGTGAAGATTGACTATGGAATTCCGTTCACAGCGGTTTTCCTTCTTTTCATAGCTTTTCTATACCTTTGGCTGTCCATGCCGGGAAAGAAAAGGTCGCGAAAATGAAGCCGTTCATTGTCTTGAATTTCAAAACGTTTAACGAAAGCGCGGGTGAAAACGGGATTGCGCTGGCGAAATGCGCTTTTGAAGCAGCGAAAAAAACGCGGAAAGCAAACGTAATTGTTTGCCCCCAGCTGCAGCAGCTTGAATCAATCGCGCAAAAATTCGGCGCTTCGAATTTTTTTGTTTTCGGCCAAAATGCGGATGCTTTCAACCCCGGCGCTTACACAGGCAGCGTTTCTCTCGAGGGTTTGAAGGCGAGCGGCTGCGGCGGCACGCTTCTCAATCATTCCGAACGCAAGGTTTCGCTCGAGCACTGCCGTTTTGTCGTCGAGAAAGCGCGGCTGTTGGGCTTGAAAACGGTTCTTTGCGCCGACACAGTTGCAAAAGGCGTTTTGCTTGCGCAATTAAAACCGTGGGCTATTGCGGTAGAACCGCCCGAGCTCATCGGAAGCGGAATCAGCGTTTCGACAGCGCGGCCGGAAGTGGTGGGTGATGCTGTTAAACAAATAAAGCAGTTCGACAAGGCCGTTTTGGTTTTTGTGGGAGCCGGAGTGAGCAACGCAAGAGACGTTGCTAAAAGCGTTGCTTTGGGCGCTGAAGGCGTTTTGCTTGCGAGCGCTTTCGTCAAAGCGCAAAGCCCGAAGAAATTGTTGCGGGGAATGATTGGCGCGCTTTGATTTTTTCATCCTGCAAGCAAAGCCAGCAACGCAGCCCCTGCCAAGAACGCAGAAAATTGCAGAAACGATTTTTTCACGTCGGTTTCCTTGTGCAATTCGGGAATCAAGTCTGTTGCCGCGACGTAGATGAAACCGCCTGCTGCAATCGGAAGAACGAGTCCAGGCAATCCCCGTATGTGCGTGGAAAAGAAGAATGCCGCCAACGCTCCCAAAACCGCAGTCAATGCAGTAAGAAAATTATAGAGCAACGCGCGTTTTTTGCTCAACCCGCCGTACACCAGCAGGCCGAAGTCTCCGATTTCCTGCGGAATCTCGTGAAACACGACTGCGACCGTAGTGGAAAAGCCGAGCGTGGCGTTTTGCAAAAACGCCGCTGCGATGAGAACGCCGTCGAAAAAATTGTGGATGCCGTCGCCGATGAGATTCAAATAAACGAATTGTTTTTCAACCGCGTGCTTGCGCACGTGGTGGTGGTGCCAGTACAAAAACTTTTCAAGCACGAAAAACGCGACGAAGCCCGCGAAAACAAACGCAAACGCGTTTGCGTTTTGTTCAATCGATTCCGGCAGCAGGCTGAAAAAAGCCGCGCCAAGAAGCCCGCCTGCGGAAAAGCTCACGAGCAGGAAGAGGATGCGGTCCGCTGCCTTGTGAAAAAATATGAAAACAACGCCTATCAGCGAAACCGCCGACACGATTAGCACTGCGATAATCGCTTGAAAAAACGCTTCCATTCCAAAATCACATTCTCTCCGGAGTTTTTATTCCCAACAATGCCAACCCGTTTTCAAGAGTTTGGGCAGTCGCTTTCACGATTGCAACCCGCTTTTCTTTTTCGCTGCCGCCTTCGAGAACGGGAGTGTTGGCGTAAAACGCGTTGAACGACGCGCACAATTCGAGCAGGTAGTTGCACAGTGTGTGCGTGCTTAGGGAACTTGCGGAGCTTTGAAGAACTGCGGGGTATTCGGCCAGCAATCGCAAAACTCTTCGTTCGGCAGGATTGAAATTTTCTCCGTTTTTTATTTTGATTGCCGAGCTGCCTGCCTTGCGGACTATGCTGTTCGCGCGAACCGCAGTGTATTGGACGTACGCGCCGGTGTCGCCCTCAAAATCCACCATGCGCTTGAGGTTGAAAACGATGTTTTTTTCAGGAGTGATTCTGAGAACGGCGAATTTCGCGGCGCCGATACCAACCACATGCGCGATGTCGTCGATTTCTTTTTTAGGGTAATCGTGCGCTCGCTTTATCACTTCGTCCTTGGCGTAGGAAATCACGTCGTTCAAAACGTCTTCCAGAAAAACTACCCTTCCTTCTCGCGTTGAAAGCTTGCCTTCCTCGAGGCTAATCAAGCCGAAGCCGATGTGCGCGTAGTGCTTTGCGTACTTGCGGCCCAACAGTTCGAGAGTGCGGATGATTTGCCTGAAATACAGGTTTTGCTCGCCGGCAGTGAAAACCACGCTCTCGTCAAAATCGAATTTCTCGAATTTCCAATCCGCAAGCGCCAGATCGCGAGTGGAGTAAAGCGTGGTTCCGTTCGAACGCAAAAGCACGAAGTTCGGCAGTTCGGGCTCGAGCTTCACTACCGTCTCACCGCCCTTGTCTTTAAACGCTGTCTTCTTTTCAAGCGCCTCGAAAACCGCTTTTTTCGCCTGCGCGACAAATTCGCTTTCGCCCACGACTTCGTCGAACCTGACTCCCAGCAAATCGTAATTGCGTTGGAACGCTTCGTAACTCTTTTTCCGTATAGACCAAACCTTCTTTATCACTTCCGCGTCTCCGCCTTCGATTTTTTCAAGCAAAACCCTTGCGTGCTCTGCAAGCTCGGACTTGGCTTCGATTTCCTTGTGAATGCGAACGTAATACTCGAGCATTTTCTTTTCGTCGGTCGCAGGCGGCATGTCTTTGAACAAATCGAGCGCGAGAATGAGCTTTGCTACCTGCGTTCCGGAATCGCCGAGGTAATTCACGCGCACGACTTCCCAACCTTGCGATTGAAGTATGTTCGCCACGCTGTCGCCCAATATCGTGCCGCGAATGTGGCCCACGTGAAACGGCTTTCCGACGTTAGGCTGGGAAAACTCGACGACGTATTTCTTGCCGGCGAATTTTTTCGAAGCGCCGTAGCTTTCTTCAAGCGCTTGCTTCAAAACTTCCTCGTAAAAAACATCCGAGAAATGAAAATTGATGAAGCCGTTTAACGCGGAGATTTTTTCGAAATACGCGGATGGTTTTGCTTTTGCGATGATTTCTTCAGCTATTGCGCCCGGGGTTTTCTTGATTTCGCGCGCTTTTTCGAATGCAATGGAGCTGGCCAAGTCGCCGTGCTCGGGCTGGGGCGGCTTGGAAAACCTGGTTTTCCTGCCGACTATCCTTTCCGCTTCCTCCCTCGCAACCTCAATAGCGTATTCCACACGCATTCCTAGGAAGTATCAACCTTTATATTTATTGGAAAGATATTCATCTTCATGGGCTTTTTCGACTCGCTGGCTGAATTCTATAAAAGCTTGGAAGACAAGTACTTCGCCTTGTGCGACTCGCTTCAAGACAAAGGAATCGCGATCTACGATGTTTTCGTGGACCCGTTGGAATCGCACGGCATTCCGTCGTTTCCGATTTTCGTCATTCTCATGCTATTGATTTTCGGCGGCTTGTTTTACGTTGTTTCCGGAGCCCTTGGACCAGGCTCGGCAGATTTGATAGTGGTCGTCAAGAGCAACGGCTCGAACGTAGACAATGCTTTGGTGACGCTTTCTCAAGACAGCAAGACGCTTTTTTCAAACGCCACTCGCAATGGAACAGTTGCTTTCGCAGGAATTCCTAAAGCAGCTTATCTGGTGAGCGTTTCAAAAAGCGGTTACACTACGGAAACCAAGACAGTTGACTTGGGCAAGGAAAACCTGGCTGTTTTTGCGTTGACTTGCGCGAGTCCCGACTGCGGAAAAGGCGTTAGACCTACTGTTCCTGTCGCGCCGCTGGTGCCGATAGCAACGCCCACACCAAGCCAGCTTGATTTCAGGCAAACCGGAGACAGTACTGGCAGCCTTTCCATCTACGTGTTCAACCAGCAAAACGGGCCTGTTGACGCAGTCGTAAAAGTGTTCAATGGCAGGAACAACGTGGAGTTGAAAACGCTTTTGCTTGAAGGCGGGCACGGCAGGGTTGACAATCTTGAGGCAGGCATGCGGATTTACTTGACCGCCCAAGCCGAAGGCTACTTGTCTTACTCCAACAGAACGAACGTGTGGGTGATTCAAGGAGGGTTGAACATCGCGTCCATCACGCTCTTTGCAATTTCTGGAAACGCTTCCAACGCGTCTACAAACCCGAATTACAACACCTCCTGGATTTTCGTGAAAAACGCGCAGGGCGCGGCGCTTGCAAACGCGGAGGTGCAGGTTTTCCAGAACGACGGCTCGGGTTCGCCCATGCTTTTCGGCAGGTACACCAACCAGGACGGAGCGGTTTCAGTGATACTGCCGCGCTCGACAACAGAAACATACTACGCTTCCGCTTCCAAAACAGGCTACTTTGTTAATGCGTCGAGTTTGTTCAAAGAAGGAGAAAACGCCACCATAATTCTTTTTGCAATTCCAGTTGACGATGACGGTAATGAAATCCAGTCAAGCCTTGTGGTGACTGTTCTCGACGAGTTTAACGCGCCGGTCAGTCACGCCATTGTCGGCGCTTACCGCGCGACTGGAAGCCAAATACTGCCGTTTGGGACGCAGGAAACCGATTACGATGGCAAGGTTTTTTTCACTGGCTTGACTCCTGCGTCGACAGTGGTTTTGAATGCTTCGAAGGGAACGCGCTTTGGAACTGCTTTCAAGACGCTGGCAGTAGGCGATAATTTTGTGAACGTTTCGCTCGTGCTCAACACGGGATTTTTGAATCTTACTGCTTTCGACGCGGTTTCAGGCGAGATTATTCCTGCCAGTTTTAATGCTTCGCTTAACGAATTGAGTTTCGAACCGTGCTCGGGCGCGTCGTGCATTATCGAAGTGCGTTCTGGAGTGGACGTGAACGTCACCGCTTCTGCAGTAGGTTTCGACTCGCGCACTTTCACCATGCGCGTGATGGCTGACGAGGTCAAAACGCAGTTCGTTTGGCTTGCGGGAACCGACGTGGTGAAAGACTCCCTGGTTTCTTTCGAGGGCTTGTTCGACGCTCAAGGCAAACGCGTGGTCAATGCCTACCCGGGACAGACTTATAACGCGAAATTCTATTTGGCGACTAAAGACGCTGACTTGTCTGGAATGCATTTCGAGGTAGACCCTTCAATAGCGTGGATTTCTTCAATCAACCCTCCCGGAGCTATTGTCAAGGTTTCTCCGCAGTCAGGCTGTTCTGCAATTCAAGACTATTCAGAGGGAGGCAAGTTCGCGTGGGTGGACGTTACTTACGGCGGCAGCCGCAATTTGGAAATAATTTTCGCTGTAACCATCAACCCGCAAGTTCCCCTTGATTTCTCGACGCGTTCTACTGACTTGAGCTTGCGATACAGGAGCTTCATCAAGCGCGACAACGCGTGGATTCGCAACCCGTTTGACTACGCACTTTTGGCTGACGAAGGCCAGCCTTTGTCGTCAGGTTGCAACGCGATGTCTTTCGAAGAAATCATTCTGATTTCAAGCGCCCAAACAACGTGCAACGAATTCGGTTGCGTGACCATGGAATTTTCTCAAGCAACGCAGGTGGGTCCGCACCAGAATTTCAGCGCTTTAAGCATGCTCAACGTCAATCCGAACAGCGTTTCATTCGCGCCTGTCGTCGTAGACTACCAAGTCGAGTTGTTCAAGCCGCTTGCAGAAAGCACGTCCTTCAGATTCTTGCAAGAGCCATCCAGCTTTTTACGAGTGAGCAAGGTTTCCCTGCCTTTCGCAGAGCCTGTAGGCGGCGGTTGGTTGTGTGAAAACGGCGCGTCCAGCATACCGGTCGACGATTTCGGTTTTGCTTTCGACGTGAGCCAGCTGGCGAGTTGCTTTGATTACGCCTCCGACCTTATAAGCATCTACTCGCCCTTCAAGTTTTCAGGCGAAATAACGCTCAAGCCAGTTGCCTCGACAAACTTTACTGACTTGACGCTCTCGCTGGTCTCCGGCGAAAACGCGGTTTCGCATTCTGCGATGGTTAACGTGCGTGACCCCAACTATGCGGAAAACGAGTTTGCAAACGTTTCCATGTTCGTTTCGCAGTCCCAATCGCCCTCTTCCAATGAGGACGACCCGTTCGACGCTTTCATTACCCTTCCGCCTTTGAACGTTTCTTTCGGCGTGGGAATATTGAAGCCCGCCTGGTCGCACAACATAACGATTTACTCGAGCGACGGCAGCGTGCTTAACATCACGAACGCCACTATTTTCGTGAAGCGCGGCTCGCAAGCAGCGAAGCCTTCCGACTTCAAGATAGTGGTGGACGCTTTCGGCCGCGGAGTCATCGCTTACTCGGGCTTGCTTGAGCCGGGCGATTTTGTTTTCGGAATTGCCGGCGCGATTCCGCAAAAGCAAGGATTTTCAGCTTTAAGCGTGGTCGACACCGCCAATCTTGCGGAAGGCACTCAAACGACGTTCTTGACGCGCAGCATCAACGTCATTCAGGCTTTCGCGCCGACTTCAGGCTTGGCTTTCGAACGCATTTCTCAATTGCAAGACGGTTCGCTGAAGGAATTGGCTTATCCTGCTTCTCAAAGCGAAGTGTTTCCCGCATTTACTTTGGAAGCGTGCGAAAACTGCGGTTACGGAAACGTGATGCTTGACTACGCGCTTCCCGTGAGCGTTGATGTTGCCAAAGCGCGCTTTAAACTGAATGTTTCGGACAACTTCGATTTCGCAAGCGCAACAGCGAAAATAACCCATCTTGATTCAACTGAAAGTGAAATCGCTTTCGGCGCTAGCGGAACGCAAGAGTTTTACGCTAAAGCAGGCGACTTGATTTTCGGTTCCATAGAACTGGTTCCTTCCGGTGTAGGCGACGGGCAAGTAACGCTTTCTTTCGAAGGCGGAATGATTCCTTCAAGCGCAATCGCTAACTTCCTTATTGACTGGAGGCCGGCTCCTTTTGAAGACCCTGAACAACGCGTTCGCGACTGGATTTCAGCAGGAGACTGCCAGCGTTCGGAATTGAATTCGGACGCTTCCCAATTGAGCGTGAACTGCGGCAACATCACCATGCGCTCTTCCTCAGTGTTTCCTGCCGACGGCATTCAAGTAGTGGTAAGCTCAAGCTCGCAAGCCGCTCTTACAGTTATGCCGATTGTGCAAAAACCCGATGGAATAAGCAATTGCTTCGAATCGTGCGACTTGAAGACTTTGAAATGCGCATCTGGATTCGGCGCGTTCACTCTTCCGGGAACAAGCGTTTTGCGCTTCAACCCGCTTGAAAACGCGAATTGTCCGTTTTATCCTCTAGTAGGCAATAACGTGCCCGCAGGAAGCATTACTTTGAAAGTATGGCGTTCGGGCTTGGGAGAAGTTGAAGCAAACGGCCAGAACTTGAACATAAAAATCGTCGGTTTCAGGACACATTCGAGCTTGTACGCCGCGCCGGTTACTCCGATTTTGGACGTGAACAAGCAATACATTCACAATATAGAGTTGTGGGTGCTCGTTAACAACAGGCAAATTGGAAAACGCGCTATAACCGTGAACAACAAGCTCTTCCAGTTCGACGGCCCGGGAGTGCAAACATTCGTGCTTCCGAAAGGCGTAACCCCTGTTTTCAGGGAAAACGGCGAGACGGTCGTTGGAATAGTGGAAAACCGCCGCACGATTCAATCTGTTTACAAAGAGCTTGCAGAAGTTACGGAATTAGCGAGCAAAACCGCTTACTGGCGCGGTTCGCAAAATCAAACGTGGTGGTGCGACGAGCAGCTTGGAGAATGCCGTTCTTCGCTTGAAGAGTGGCAGAATGTGAGTTATTACTACGAAACCACTCAAACCAACTGCAAATTTTGCAACAACTCTCAAGGCACTCCCTGCTCCAACAATTCGGAAACAATTTATCCGACTTGCACAGCTTTGGCTTTAGGACAATTAGGACAATTCTTGAATTGCGACGACCGTTGCAAGCCGATTGACCCGAGTGCGTTAAGCGAAGAAGATCCTGCTGAAAAATACGTGCTGGACAATTACAATGGCAACGGCTGGACTGGTTTTGCTGCGATTGATTACGGCGATTCTTTCAACGGAAAACCTTGCACCACAACGATGAAAGGCAAGAGCAATGCGAGCGTTTTCGAGTTCGAAGCGTGCAAGCAAGTGGGGTTGTGCGTCGAGAACTCCACGTTTGTGACCGTGAACGGCGTGGACTATCTGTTTTGCTTCGGCGATTCGAACGGAAACGGTTTTATGGACGAGAGCGAAGCCGGCAGCATCAATGTCTCCAAAACGCGCGTGGTCAATGGCGTGACTGAATACTATTGCTGGAACGCGAGTACTCGGTTTATCATTGAAAACAAATCGTGCGCTTTCCAATGCAACGCAGCTTCATTAAGCAACCCAAGCGGCTGGTGCGGTCCGGACAATGAAACCGCTACCGCGCTCGGAGTGGTGAAATCGTGCGACATTCAATGCCCTGCCAAGGGTTATTACGAAGAGCAAGGCGAGCTTATAACCGAGTTCCGAGGCTGGTACAATGTTTCGCAATTGATTACGCGAGAGTCCAAGCTCACTCCGGTTGCTTTCGCTCCGTTCTACTACTTCCGTGATTACCGTGCAATGCAAGACGTTCCGGTTTTCGAGTTTCACGCGCCTTCAGACGCGCAGTCGTACGCAGACGCTATGTTCTCTCTTCAAGATGCAGTCGGCGCCCTGGTTCCGGTGAACACAGTCTCCGGTTGCCTAGGCAACGACGGTTTTTACGACTTCAAGGAATACAATCCCGGAACGTTGTGGACTGTTGACGCCAGTGTTCTCGAGTTGAAGAAGAGTTACTACTTGGATACAACTGCACAATGCAAGAAGGAGATTGCAAGCTGGAATCAATTGAAACTCTGCCACCCTGTTTACACCGACTCGAGCACAGAGTACGGAAAGTGCTTCAACTCGCTGCCGATAAACTTCGGCTTGAACGATGTGGCGTTCCTGCGAGCTCCGCAAGCCAAGTCGCGCGAGACTAACGTGTTCCAGGTTTCCAACGACGGCAACGTTGCGCAAGCAACGAGCTTGGTCGGACCGAAAAGCTGTACTGCAGACTTCCAGTGGTATTCTCCGATAGCGGAACCACACACGCTGCAGTTCAAATGGAGTGGCAAGTCGGGAACCAGCATTACGATTCCTGCCGGTGCGCTGTTGCTGCTCGCATTTCCAGGTGCTTTTGCGGCGTTTCCCATCCTCGAGAATTTCCTTTCCGTTCTTTTCATGCCGTTTTCCTTCGGAAAGAAATCGTGCGCTCGAGGAAAGCCCACGTGCAAGACCGTTCCCGACGCAGGCGATAATTTTGCTACGGGCCTTGAAAAGATTTACGCGTGCAACGGATTCCACCCGCCGGACTGGGGAATCAGCAGCCAACCGCCTTCGAGTTAAACAAACCTTTTTAACTACTTTTTTCGTTTTATTTTCAACCCATCGTGCGAAGGAAAAAGGAGCTTGCCAGAAGCAGTCCGCTCCGCCGAAAGTGAAACAAAATGGATTTGCTTGAAGTAATTCAACAGCCGACGTGGCGCGAATTCTTAACTGACTTGATCAACAGCGAGAAGATGGACCCGTGGGACGTTGATTTAGTTCAAGTTGCAGACGCTTACCTCGCTCGCGTGAAGGAAATGCAAGCTCTGGATTTGCGCATTCCTGCGAACGTCATTCTCGCTTCCGCTCTTCTCTTGAGGTTCAAGGCGGACGCTATTTCTTTCGAAGACGTTGCTGAAGAAGCGGTTGAAGAACGCGTTTTGTTGGCAGAAGAACTTCCAGACCTAATGCTTCGACCTACCCGCCCTCGCGTTCGGCACGTTACTCTCGACGAGCTCGTGCGCGCTGTCGAGTCGGTAATGCGCGACGGCAGGAAGGTAATGCGCGTGCAAGCGCAGCCTGTTGCGATTAACATCGAGCTTCCGCAGAAAAACCTGGACGAGCGAATGCTCGAGGTTTACGACCGCGTTTTGCAACTGCAAGATTCCGAGGGCGTTGTTTTGTTTTCGCAACTCGTTTCGCAAGACGCGACTCAAATTCCTTTTATCTTGCTTCCCGTGCTGCATCTTGCGCAGGACGAGCGCATTCTCGCGTGGCAAGACGAGGTTTTTGGCGAGATTTTCTTGCGGGTTATACCTGTTGTTGAAGAATTGACGGCGCCACAAACCGAGTAGAGGTTTTTGGCGGAATCTTTCTGAAAGTGAATTCCGCTTTGGAAGAAAAAACGCAATAAGCTATTTCTTGATTTGCGAAAACGTCGGCCTGAGCGTAAAGCGTTTTTTCTCGCTGCCTTCTGTTGAAATCGCTTCGTTCTTGAACAATTCTATCTTCAGGCTGGTTTGCGATATCGGTTTGAGTTCGCTTTCGTCGTTCGCGCGCAAAGCGAAACCCACGTTTTTCTCGGCGAGCTTGACGAGAGTTTTTTTCACCTCTTCCGACAGCTCGCCTGCAGGCTGGTCGAAAACAATCAGCAAGCTCAGTTGGCTGCGCAGGGGTTCTCTCAATTGCGAAAGCATTGTTTGCTGCACGAGCTCGCGCAAGTCGGGTTGAGCGCGCATGCAATCGATTATTATGGCTTTTCCGGTTCCCGACGTCCACGGTGCGCGCAATTCCGCGAGCTCGTTCGCGCTGAAAGCGCAGTCCAACTGTTTGTTCAATGCCCGCAAGGCGCGAACGGTTTTGAAAGCGAAATAACGGTTTTTCTCCGTTGCTTGAGCGTCGGCTTTTTTCTCGATTGCGTTCGCCAGCTCTTCAGCGGTCTTAACGCCATTCCAACTTTGTTGTATTATCTCGTCGCCTTTCGGGACCGCAAGCATTTGAATTATCGTTTGGGGTTTGAGTACGCTCAGATCAGCATTCACCACCTCGCCTGCGGTGTATGCTTTGAACGGAAATCCTGTGGGATGCGGAGGCATCCGGAATTTTTCGAAATCATCGCCGTGCTCGTTTGGAAGCGCAATGCCTCCGAAAGCGTCGCTCGAATCGAAAATAAGGCAAGGAACTCCGTTCAACAAAGCGTTTTCGCAAACCACTTGAAGCGCTTGCAACTGCGACTTCGCGCTTTCGCCGAGCACTGCGACGCTTGAAAGGGAAGCTAGCGAAGCGTCGGCCAAATCGCCGTTCTTCTGCAACCCGAACAAAACGCGCACTTGCTGCAGCACGCTTTGCGCCTGCCCTCTGCTTGCAGCGGTTTGTTGGCTTAGCGCAAAGAGCGAGAACGGGTCGCCCAGCAGAAAGTCCGCGCTTTCCTTCGTCAATTCGGACAGCTTTACGCTGCAAGCGTGCGCCAAGTCTTGAGCTATTTTCGCGAGCGCTTCGAGCTCCAAGTGCTGTTGCTTTACTGCTTTGAACAACTCTTGCTGGTTGTACGTCACGAACTTCGGGCTGACGTCAACGAGAAGAAAGCGCGAGCGCGTTCCTTCGCTCACGCGCGTTAAAAACGTCAAGTCGTGCTTGTTGCTGTTGATAAAACGGTCGAGCTCACCGCTGTCGATTGAAAAAACTTTTTTCATGAGCAAGAGCGCGCCTTTCTTTCCGCTGCTCTTGTCGAAAATTACGATTAACAACTCGTGCTTGTTGTTCGCGTAAATCGAAAGCGGGTGGTCGTTCCACTTTGCGCTTGCAACGGTTTTCCACGGTCCGTTTGGAAGATTGAGTTCCACAAATCGTTTAACGCACGTTAGCTTAAAAAACTCCCTCGTTTTAATGCGTTCATGGACTTGAAGCTCGTCATTCGTGAAATGGTTAAGAAGGGAGTGAGCGAAAGCGAGATTATCGGCAACTTGAAGGAACTCGGAGTTCAGGATGCGGAAAAGGTTTTTGCGGACGCTTTGAAAGACTATAAACCGCCCGCGCCAGAGCCAGTTGAAGCGCCCAAACCGATTAAGCCCGTTTCACAACCTGTTGCTCAACAGCCTGCTGCTCCTCAAAAAACACTTTCGCAACCTGCAGCGCCTGCAGCAATGCAAGCGCAACAGCCTGAAAAGAAAAGCGGTTTTCAATTGTTCGGCCAGTCAGTGTTCGGCGGCGCGCCTGCCCGACTAAAACAACAACCGCAGCAAGCGCAACCTGTAAAACAACAATCAACTTCTTTGTTCGGGCCGCCGCAGCAAAAACAACTTGCAAAACCCGTCGAGCAAAAGCCCGCGCTTCAACCGAAAGCCGCAATAAAGCCCGAGGCCGAGGAAGAGGAGGATGAGGAGCTGGCGGCTTTTGTTCCCAAGCCGGCAGCGCCTGCGCCCAAACCCGCTCAAAACGTGGAAGAGCCTGAAGTGGAGGCGATAAGCGAAAGGCCGGCGCGGAAGCCCATTCGCGAGGCGCTTGACGAAAAGCCGGTGTTTCGCGAGTTTAAAGCCGTTCCTTCGGAAGAAACGCAGGAAGCGCGCGTTACTAAAATTGATGATTACGGCGTGGAGCGGGAGTTGAGCGTTTCCGACGTAGTGCAAAAAGCGGAGGTTCCGCCGGGAATAATGCGGAAAGTTGCGGCTTCAAGCGCGGACGAGCTTGAAGAAAGACTCGACGAAACAATTGCGTTGCTGAAAGCGCTTCAAGACATTAACAAGCGCATTCTCGAAACTGACCGGCAGGTTTTGCTTCGCTTGCAAAAATAGCTTTTTTTCTAATTTCTTTGGAAGACGTACCACGCTATTACGAACAACACGATGAGCGTGAAGACATCAGCGTTTGCCAAAGCGCCGAGAATGACTTCGCGCGAAGAATCCCACAGCAAGAGCAAAAGCACGATTAGAGTCAATCCGCCCATCATTTTTAGTTCACCCTTTGTTTTTCAAATTACGCCCCATCCCGCAAGCGCGATTATGAACCAAGCCACGATAATCCACGCGAGAATGCCTTCTCCAAGAAAGTCCCCAGCAACCTTGAAGTAAAGCATGGCCCCCAAAAAAGCGATGGGAAGAAGCAACGGGAAGTTCGACATTAAAGAGCCTAGGATTGCGAACGGCAGTTCGAGAAAAACAGCTGCCGCTTGCACGAAAATAGTGTCTGCGGGATTCGTGCCGCCGTAAGAACTCATGATAAGTAAGAACAGTAAAAAGAACCCTATGGTTGTAATCGGATCCCAGTCGCTTAAAGCCATTTTCCCACCAACTAACACTACTACTGGGTGGTAACATATTTAAATACTTTTGTGGACTGCTATTTTTTCTCGTCTTTCTCAAGCTGCTTGCGCAAGCTCGAAACTTCGTCGCGCAAGCCGCCGATTTCGTTTTTCAGGTCTTTGTCGAGGGTTTTCAGCCGTTCCTCCTCGGTCCAATCCGCTCTCGATTGTTGGATGATGCCATTAACTAAACTGTCGATGAAATCGTGAGCAGGCGAGGCAGGCGCTTGTTGAATGACGACCGGCCCTTGCGGCAAGTCGTAATCGGGAGTGGGCTGCGGCTCGTACGGCCGCGGTGCTGACTGCCTGTCCGCAATCAAAAGCAAAATCAACACCGCAATGAGCGCGAGGTAGAGAAACTCTATTTGCAGGTAGACCGTAACCGCAATCGCGCCTATCAAAAGCATGTACAAAGTGCTCGAGTCCGCCATTCCATCACTTCTTGTACTTGGTCCTGCCTAACGCAAATCTTTTGGCGCTCCTGCCTACTGTATCCATCATTTCGCCCCACGATGCGAACATGTCTTCGAAAAGCGTGTTGTCCTCCCAATTGGGCTTGATTTTGAAGTCTAGATTTGAGGGAATGTCGGCGCCTTGGCTCGAGACGAACACGCCGCCTCTCCCTTCTTCAACAGCGATTTGCTCTGGAGTGCGCGACATTCCTGTTATGATAAAGATAATCA
>Ga0315289_10000368_pt1 | contig 71294 bp, 63 predicted proteins | sample YL17G11_40_MG_FD_203452 | JGI IMG/M metagenome (GOLD analysis project Ga0315289, IMG submission 203452) | Sediment microbial communities from Yellowstone Lake, YNP, Wyoming, USA - YL17G11_40 | ecosystem: Environmental > Aquatic > Freshwater > Lake > Sediment | place: USA: Wyoming | collected... | reverse complement strand
TCGAGAAAGTACAGTTAAAACAAGCACTTACGGAAATTTCTATGCAAAAACAAAATTTTCGAAATTGTAACCAATTATCCTTGTTCAACTTATGACCGGACAGTAATGTATGGTTTTATATAATTTCTACTCTGTCTGTATATCGTTTTATCTAAATTTCATATTGTTTTGCAAAATTATGCAACGTTTTGCAAAGTTTCCCCCCTCAAAATCCAGCAAGAAATTGCAATGGCCGAAAAACGTATTTCAACACATTCGCAAAATAAAAACAGAGGCCCGATAAAAAAAGAGAAAAAACTGAAAAATAGCTCGTAAAACAATATTTTTTGGGAAATCGGGTATTTTACCTAAAACTGCTAATCTATCCAATTTAACATTGCCGATAACTTCAATAATTGATGGAACGATAGTTTTAGGGAGAATTAACTATGGAAACTCTAATTGAACATCGCACTGAGGCCCGAACGCAGCTATCGTGGCCTGTAAGTCTTTGGCTGCCGGATGCTAACCGGTTTTTTAACGGCAGAAGCGCTAATATAAGCAAAACAGGCGTTTTTGTCACAATGCCGCTGACAACGCCGATTCGGCCGGGCAGTGCCGTGGAGGTAAATTTTCCACGAACAACAGTTTTGGCAAAAGAAAAAGGGCAGTTTGCCCGCATAAAAAGTGGTAAGGTAGTTCGTGTTGAACGGCAAAATATACTCAAAGATACTACAATAGGAGTTGCTATCTCATTTGCTTAAAAGGAGTTGCAACAGGTATTAGAGCAATAAGATAAGCCGATGGGCTTTTAGTAATAAGCGGATGAAGGAGGAGCAGGGGACTGATGACCGAAAAGGTCATCAGTCTTTTTTTTCACTGACCAAAGTGAAAATGTTAAGATGGACAATATAGACGAGAAAAAACCGTGAAAAAATGTTGTATAATGTTGCAACTTTCCCCCCTCAAAGCCCTCGGTTTTTGTTGAATTCACCTTTGCACATATTAACATTTCTTCGCAATCTTGCGGATATTTACACCGGCTTAAAAACCTAAAGAAATGCCTCTCTGAAGTGTAATTATTTACAGCCTCAATGCTTACGGACTGGGCGGTAGAGGACTTGAACCTCTGACTTCCTGCGTGTAAGGCAGGCGCTCTGGCCAACTGAGCTAACCGCCCGCATTTATTATCTAAAAATACAGCTTTTTACTTCTTGCGTCAACATTTTTAATCCTGTATATTTATCGGCAAGTTTAGTATTCTTTTGAACTTATAAGGCAAACAACATTCGCAGAGGTGATTATGACAGTAATTGAGGCCATTCGAAAACGGTATTCCTGCAGGGCATATCAGCAGCGTCCTATTGAGCAGGAAAAACTCGACCAAATTCTTGAGGCAGCAAGACTTGCGCCATCAGCCAAGAATCTGCAGGACTGGCGTTTTGTGGTGGTGACAGATAAAGAAAAAAAGAGTCAGGTTGCCGAGACTACCAATCGGCCGAAGGTTTTCGAGAAGGCCGGGGCAATTATAGCGGCGTGCAGCAACAGCAACGAAGTAATGCGTTGCGGCCAGCCGGCCGGCCCCATCGATGTGGCTATCGCACTGGAACATATCGCCTTGCAGGCAACAGAGTTAGGGCTGGCGACCTGCTGGATCGGGTCGTTCGAGCCGGAAAAAGTCAGGGCAATACTGGGCATTCCGGACGATATAGCTGTGATAGAATTGATGGCGCTTGGTTATCCTGCGGAAGGCAAAAGAGAAAGCAACCGAGAGCTGACAAAAAAAATAGTATGCTATGATAAGTGGCGATTTTGACATTGATTTAACGGCAATTAGTTATTGGTAAGCGGTTAGTTAGTAATAAATTAGGGGACGTGGTGTAACGGGAGCACGCCGCGGTCGCATCGCGGAAATGAGGGTTCGATTCCCTTCGTCTCCAATTGCTTCGAGGGGGGGAAACTTTGCAAAACGTTGCATAATTTTGCAAAACGATATGAAAAATATATAAAACGATATACAAACAGAGTAAAAATTATATAAAACCATATAGAAATTGTGCATAATTTTGCATAGCCACAAAGAGGCACAAAAGGTACAAAAAAAGTTGCCACAGATTCCTTCGACAAGCTCAGGACAGGTAGCCCAGATTAACACCCTACTTCGCCGAAGCGGCTACGTAGGGCAGGCCCTTCGACTGGTTCGACAAGCTCACCACAAGCAAGCTCAGGGCAGGCAGATTTTTTATTGCCACGAAGACGTCAAAAGATGAAGAGTATCAGGTTACCAGGGGAACAGGAGGCAGGGAATCAGGAGGCAGGGAATCAGGAGAACAGGAGGCAGGGAATCAGGAGGCAGGGAATCAGGAGAACAGGGGAGCAGGGGATTAGGGGATTAGGGTATTAGCGAATTAGAGAATTAGTTGATTGGTGAATTGGCGAGTGGACAAGTCCTAAATTAAAAACAACGATTTGCCGCAGAGAATTTTTAGACGCGGATTTCGCTGGCTTGTCCGGCGAAGCTTCTGCGGAGTCAGATTGCGCAGAGGGACTTTTAGTAAAAGTATATTAGTATATGCGTATATACTTATGGAGTGCTTTAAGAATCAAGGTTTTTGAATGAGGGATTTTTTGTTGGCCACAGAGTCCGGCACATTTTGATTGTCTAAATCTTCAAGAAATAACATTGTCGCTGAATTTCTCTACCGTGACGGTCTTTCCCCGCTTGGCTATTTCAATCCAATCGGGATTTGAAACAAATGCCTGAAGTTTCTTAAATTCTATTGTTATATTCTGCAGGAGTTCATCGGCATCTGATAAGTCCTGCTCTCGTGCCATTAGTTCAAGACGGGCAGCAATTTCAGACAATCTGGCAGCACCCATATTCCCAGCTGACCCATTTATGGCGTGAGCACATAGTTCGACATCCCCGGCGTCAGCTTTTTTTACAGCCGAAGTAAGCTTTTCAAGATGCTCTCTATTATTCTCAATACAGGTCGGCATAATTTTCTCGATTAACTGCTCATCAAAACCGCGAGCAATAAGCCTGTCCCAGGCAATTATTTCTTCATCATCCTGCTCATCTGCCAAATCCGGTGATTGTGCTGTTTGATGTTTTGCAGCGTTTTCGCTTTGTAAAGTTTCATTTTCAGAAGTCAGATACTTGCCAAGTATTTCGGTTAATTTATACCTGTCTATCGGTTTAGTCAGGTATCCATTACATCCGGCCTTAGTGCATTTGACATCATCGCCTTTCATTGCACCAGCAGTTAAGGCGATTATCGGTGTTGTCATTCCCCCTGCTCTTAAAGTCTTCGTAGCTTCATAGCCGTCCACCTGCGGCATCTGAATGTCCATAAGTATCAGGTCGAATTTATAGGCAAGAGCTTTCTGTATTGCCCGGTTTCCATCCTCCGCAATCGTTACCTCAATGCCCATTTTCTCAAGCAGAGACTTCATTAACATCTGATTGGTTTTGACATCTTCGGCAACTAATACCTTTCCGGAGAACTTTATTTTATCCGCTTTGTCTGATTCACCTTCCCGATAACCGGCAATATTATGTCTATCCAGAAACGGCTGCTTTGTTACATCCAAACCAGCAGGTATCACCAGGCTAAATACAGAACCTTTACCCACTTCGCTGGTTAAAGTAAGCTTGCCGCCGAGAAGTTCGGCCAACTGTTTCGTGATAGTCAATCCCAGTCCTGTCCCGCCGTATTTACGAGCAGTACTTCCATCTGCCTGGGTAAATGATTCAAATATCGCATCCTGTCTGTCTTCCGGGACACCGATACCGGTATCTTCAACATCGAATCGAATGTTCGATTTATTGTCTGCGGTCTCCAAAGAAACCTTTATATACACATAACCTTGTTCTGTGAACTTAATGGCGTTGCCGGTAAGATTGACTAAGCACTGTCGCAGGCGGGTGGGGTCTGTAGATATTTGAGCCGGCAGGCCGTTATTTTCGATGACCTCGAATTCAATTCCTTTTTCCTTTGCCTTTGGCCCCATCATTGATTCAATGGAATTGAGCAACTGACCCAGTGAACAGGTAATAATCTCTGTATCAAGCTTGCCTACCTCAATTTTGGAAAAGTCCAGAATATTGTTTATAAGAGACAAAAGGTGTTGGCTTGAATATTTAATGATATTAAGCTTTTCTTTTTGTTCGCCAGACAGTTGTTCATCCGTTAAGAGTTCAGTAAAACCAATAATGGCGTTCATCGGCGTGCGGATTTCATGACTCATATTGGCAAGAAACAGGCTCTTGGCCTCATTCGCAGCTTCAGCCTGCGCTGTCATCTCATTGGCCTTGGCCGTGGCCTCTTCCAGTTGGCGATTGGTATTGAGCAGCGTCTCTTCCGCCTGCTTGCGCTCGGTGATGTCGAATACTGCACCAGTCATATAAGCGGGCTCATTCTTCTGGTCATAATATATTTTTCCCCGATCGCTAAGCCAATAAATAGTCCCATCAGGTCTAACTATACGAAACTCGATACAGTAAATATCGCGTTCACGTATTGCGCGTTTTATTTCTTCATCAACGACAGCACGATCATCAGGATGCACATATTGAATAAAATCCTTTACTGACTGTGTTGATTCCGCCGCCTTAAGTCCCAACATACTATTGAAGTTGGCGTCTCGCGTATCTTGATCGGTCTTTATATTCCAATGCCACGTTCCCATACTAGCAGCAGAGAGAGCTAACTCTAAGTATTCTTTGCTTTCTTTCAATACCTCTTCTGCCTGCTTGCGTTCGGTGATGTCACGTGAGATCGTGGAAAATACTTCGACTTCTCCGTTAGATGCCTTATGCGAAGAGAGTACCATCAAAACGGGTATCTCGTGTCTATCTCTTATGTTCAAGAAAGCACATTCACCCGTCCATACGCCGTTGCGCACAGCAGCAGGCAATATCTCCTCGGCTAACATTTTATTTGCCCACTCAGGGTGAACATCGGGTATCTTTAGCTTCGTTACATCTTCATCGTTACCGATGCCGCACATTTTACGTCCGGCCTTATTTACATAGATAATGTGCTTATCTTTTGCGTCGGCAAAACCGACAAAGTCGGGAGTTGCCTCAATAATTGCAACAAGCTGTCTCTGCGCCTTTTCTATCTGCTTGCGCTCGGTGATGTCTTCAACCAACTCAATGAACCCTTTCACCACACCATCCGGCCCAAATAATGGAATGGCGTGATTCCGAACGTAAAAACGGCTGCCATCATCTCGCACACCCTGGGTTTCAACCTCCGTAGTCTTCCCAGAAGCCACAGCCCGCACCCCGGGACAATGCGGACAAACTGCCTCGCGCTTCTCATACTCCCTAAAACAATTTTTACCCACAAAATAACTGGCAGGCTTATTAAATAATTTGGCAAGCATTGTGTTCGCCGTAATTATCTTGTAATTAGTATCTATTACGGTAACCCCAAGGACAGTGCTTTCCACAAGTGCCCGATATCGCTCCTCGCTCTCCCGCAGCGCCTCTTTCGTCTCATACTTTTGCCGGTAGAAACGGGCGATCTGCTGCTTCCAGATAAAACACACACCTACACTTGCAACTGTAAGCAGGATGCCGACAAGAACGATAGTCTCCCATAGTTTTTCTGTTAGCGGGGCATATACTTCCGAGGTATCCATACGGGCAACTAAGAACCACGGTGAATCGGGGACTGCGCACATAAAGGCAATCACAGACACCCCGCGGTAGTCTATGCCCTGCACAATCCCTTTCTGCCCCATCGCGGCTTTTATGGCGGGCAGTTCTTTTTTTCCATCCAGCGGGACCCGCAGGTTCAGGGCCGTGTTCTTTTGAAATCTGAGTTCATTCAGGAACAGCACTTCATCCCCCTCCCGGCGGATGAGCAGGGTCTCGGCTGTCTTGCTGGGTGTCGGCCAATTATTTATAAGGGGATAGAGATACTTCTCGGGGTCAATGCACAAGGCAATAACACCTATCGCCTGATTTCCTTTTTGCCCTGCAATAACCGGAACCATAGTGCTCAGGTGGATTCGGCCATCGGCTGAATGGCGAGAAAAATCCCGGAAAGACACCTTTTCTGAATGCAGCGATTCGGCAACGTCCTGTAGCGAATGAGAAACCGGTTCGTGCGTATCAGGAGCATAAATCCGCTCGATGCCCTGAGCATCAAACAAAGATACCCTGTCATACTTATAGGCCGCCTGGACCTGGCTTAGCCACGTTCTAACCTGACCTTGTGTTTCCGTGTCGTCCGGCTTTTCGAAATAACTCTGGACCAAAGCGGAAAAGGCAGTGTTTTTGTAAAAGATGCCGGCATCTCCCAGACGTTCCTGTCTCCAGTTCGCCAGTTCATCCGCCTTCAGTTTCCCAATGGCGGAAAGCTGACGCTCCACCTCGAATCGGTAATTTTCTTTGTAGTTCTGATAATAGAGGTATCCGGCGGTGACAATGCCGGAAGTCAGGGTGATAATAATCAGGATGAGTATATATGACGCACGCCGTTCACTTCTGGAGATAGTTTCCATAAACAAAAACCCCCTGCAGGGAAATGCCGCCCAATTCTTCTAATTGGAGCAGTAATATCCTTGCATAATACCCCCTTTTAATAAGGGTTTATCTTACCCTGATTAATTTATCGGCATTAATAATTTGCGAAAAAAGTCAAATAATCCTAAAACCTGTGGATATTTTATATGTCTTTCTTGAAACACCATGAGTGCTTATTCAAGAACGAGTTACCCTCCCCCATTTTTTGAAGTAATTACCTCTTATCAGGTACGTAACCGCTTATCGGACGAAATAATCCTTTGGGCTTGTTATGCGCATACAAAACAATCCAGCGAGCACCCCGCCGTGAAATCCGCCGAAGGCGGATGACGGACGACAGAAGACAGACGACGGAAGACAGACGACAGATGACAGACGACGGAACGAGGGGGGCAAGCAGGGCAGGCGACGACCCTACAATGCCCCCCTACCAAATAGTAAAGAAGAATTTCTTGACAAAAAGAGAGGTTGTAAATAAAGTAGCTGTTTCGTTTGCTGAAAATGCGAATAACGGGGGTAAAAATATAGAAATAAAAAGGAGAAACAGAAATGGCAACAAAGGTTGCAATTAACGGGTTCGGCAGAATAGGCAGATTAACCCTGCGGGTCATGGCACAGCAGCCAAAACGGTTTCAGGTTATGGCAATCAACGACTTGTTCGACGCCGATATGCTGGCCTATATGTTCAAGTATGACTCTACCCAAGGCAAATATGCCGGCAAAGTAGAGGTCAAGGGCAATGCCATCGTAGTTGACGGCAGGGAAATACCCATTCTTAATGAAAAAGACCCCTCCAAGCTGCCGTGGGGCAAAATGGGAGTGGATGTAGTGCTCGAATCGACGGGCAAGTTCACGACCCGCGCCGCTGAAGGCAAAGCGGGATATGATACCCACCTTCAGGCAGGCGCCAAGAGAGTGCTGCTGTCGGCCCCTGCCAAAGATAAACCCGATGCGACGATTGTACTGGGCGTCAACGACGACCAGCTCAAGGCAAGTATGAAGTGCGTCTCCAACGCATCCTGCACCACCAATTCGCTGGCCCCCGTCTGCAAGGTCCTGCATGAGAAAATCGGCATTGTCAAAGGACTGATGACAACCATACACGCTTACACCAACGACCAGGCAATTCTGGATATGCCATATAAAGATAAGAGGCGCGGTCGTGCAGCGGCTTTAAGCACGATTCCTTCGACCACAGGCGCGGCCAAGGCGCTGGGAGAGGTAATACCTTCGCTGAAAGGCAAACTGCACGGCTATGCACTGCGGGTGCCGGTGCCGGACGGCTCGATTACAGATTTGACGTTTCTGGCCGCTCGCAAAACCACAGTCGAAGAAATCAACGACGCAATTAAAGCCGCCGCTGCAGGCGATATGAAAGACATTATTGAGTATAACACCGAGCCAATCGTCAGTTGTGACGTTATCGGCAACCCCGCCAGCTCCATTTTCGACGCTACCAATACTATGGTCATCGACGGCGATATGGTCAAAGTGACGATGTGGTATGACAATGAGTGGGGATATTCCTGCCGAAGCGCGGACCTGATTGAGAGACTTGCGAAGATGTAAAGCAATGATGCGGACCCATCCTTATTCGGACGGGTCCTTTTTAATATCCTGTAAAGTCCCGGTCGAAACGGTGTTTATGGCAAACGTTTTATAAGCAGGTGATGGATTATGGACAAAAAACAGCTTGAACAGTCGCTTGTTCTTATCAAGCCGGACGCCCTTAAGAATTCCATCACAGGATTTATTTTTTCCCAGTTATCAGAATTTCACACAGGAGCGCGTTTTGCCGCCGCCAAGGTTGTCAATGTCACCAGGTTCCTTGCGGAAGAGCACTATGCCGAACACAAGGGAAAGATGTTTTATGAGTTACTGATAGACCACATTATGGGCAAGGCGCATTATCCTGAGCAGGAAAAATGGAAGCGCCGGGTAATTGCGATTGTCTATCAAGGCCCCGATGCTATAAAGGCTATAAGGTCAATAGCCGGCCCGACAAACCCACACCAGGCAAGAGAAGAAAAACCCGGTTGTATCAGGGCACTTGGAACACTTGTGCCGGTCAAAGATGCAAAAGGCAATATTATCGATAATCGAATGGATAATTTAATCCATGCTTCAGCCACAATAGCTGACGCCGAACGGGAAATTAAGCTTTGGTTTATGCCCCACGACTTTCCTCCGCTTATGCGGGCGTACCAAACGGAAATATGCACTACTCATTATTACTACAAGGACGGACGGCTTTATGACAGGTATGAACCCGGCAGTGTGTTTTTGCTGGCCCCCGGCGACGTGGTTTGGAAAACCGACATGGCGATTCTCCAGAGCTATGCCCGGAACAAACCTGTAAAAGGCAGATTAAATGCTGTTGTGGCAAAATATCTTATCAACAAAAATTAGAAGCATCTATGGAGTCATGTTTTTAAAAAAACGAAGGAGCTTATTATGGCCAAAAAAACGGTCGCGGATATAAACGTAAAAGGCAAAAAAGTCCTGATGCGGTGCGATTTCAACGTGCCGTTGGATGAGAACTGCAAAATTACCAGCGACGACCGTATAGTCAAGGCGCTTCCAACGATAAAACATATATTCGACGGCGGCGGGACGCTGATTCTTATGAGTCATCTCGGACGGCCCAAAGGCGAAAGGGACGAAAAGATGTCACTGGCACCGGTGGCAAAGAGACTATCAGAGCTGACAGGCAAGAAGGTTGTTTTCGCCAATGACTGCATCGGGGACGAGGTAAAAGCAAAGGCGAAGGCCCTTAAAAGCGGCGAGTGTATGCTGCTTGAGAACCTGCGATTCCACAAGGAAGAAACAATAAAAGACAAGGCAGCGAAGGAAGACAAGCAGCTTCGGCAGGCAAAAGACAATTTTGCAAGGCAGCTTGCCGAGCTGGCGGACGTATATGTTGACGATGCGTTCGGGACGGCACACAGGGACAATGCGTCGATGTATACGGTGCCGACAATGATGAAGGGTAAGCCCAGAGTAATCGGTTTTCTGGTAGAGAAGGAGCTGAAGTTTCTCGGCGAGACGGTGAGCAACCCGCAGCGGCCTTTCGCAGCGATACTCGGCGGGGCAAAGGTGTCAGACAAGCTCGGCGTCATCGAGAATCTTTTAGACAAGGTCGATATGATTCTGATTGGCGGAGCGATGGCTTTTACGTTCCTTAAGGCAAAAGGGCAGGCGGTAGGAAACAGTCTTTGCGAGGATGATTTTGTCGATAAGGCCACGGAACTGCTCGAGCGTGCCAAGGATGTCGGCTGCGAGATTGTTCTGCAGGTTGACGCAGTTATTGCACAGGAAGCAAAGGCTGGGGTAGTAAACAAGGTTGTTAGCGGTGACATTGACGAAGGATGGCGGGGTCTTGATATCGGGACTGAGACACGGAAGCTGTTTGCGAAGAAACTAAAAGGAGTAAAAACGATTGTGTGGAACGGCCCGATGGGAGTGTTCGAGCAGCCGCCCTTTGACGAGGGAACGAAGGCAGTGGCATCAGCGGTAGCCGAGGCGACCGAAAAGGGAGCGAGGAGCGTAATCGGCGGCGGCGACAGCGCCAGTGCAATAGAGAAGCTGGGACTGGCGGACAAGGTCAGCCATATATCCACCGGCGGCGGTGCGTCACTTGAATTTTTAGAGGGGAAGAAGTTTTTGAGTCTCGAGATTCTCGACGAGAAGAAATAAGGAAGTTATGGCGGGATTGCGACTGCCCAAAGCGGGGACAATTGAGATTGCGCCGTCGATATTGAGCGCCGATTTTGCGAGATTAGCCGACGAGATAAGGCAAATTGAATCGGCGGGCGTAAAGATGGTCCATCTGGATATTATGGACGGGCACTTTGTTCCGAATATGACGATTGGGCCGCCTGTGGTTGCGAAGCTGCGCAAATACAGCAAATTAGTGTTCGACTGCCATTTAATGATAAGCGAGCCGGCGAAGTATATCGGGCATTTTGTGGATGCGGGGGCAAATCATATAACGTTCCATATCGAGACGTCGGACGAGCCAATAGAATTGATTGAGAAACTGCATAAGCTCGGATGCACAGCGGGGATATGTTTGAATCCGGATACACCTGTAGAGACGGTGGAGGAGGCGGCGCCGCTATGCGATATGGTTTTAGTGATGACGGTGCGGCCCGGCTTCGGGGCACAGAAATTTATGCCGGAAGCAGCGAAGAAGATAATCAAAGTAAGGGAGATAGTCGGGCCTGATATACGCGTGGAGGTTGACGGGGGAATAGATACACGCACCGTGCCGCTTGTGGTTTCATACGGAGCGGACACGATAGTGGCGGGCAATGCAGTATTTTCCAAGCCCGACCGTATTGCAGCGATAAAAGCCCTTCGAAAAGCCGCGAAGTGATTTTAGTAGAAAAGGGGGAGAATTTCCGGTATAATTTCCAATAGGAGATATTTTATGCTTACTATAGAGAAACCCCACGTAAAACCCCAAAAGGAAAAATCGGGGCAGGCGTGGGGCTAAATACACCTAAATACACCTGATATGGGCAAAGAAGGCAAAAAGGACTGGAACGGTTTTTCGCTGAAACCTCGTAAAGAGATGCCGGATGGACTGTGGACACGGTGCCCGGGCTGCGAACATACCCTGTACAAGAGCAACGTGGAGAATAATTTTAACGTTTGCCCGGAATGCGATTATCATTTTCGGATTGAGGCGGCGACGCGAATCAAATATTTAGCTGATGAAGATTCCTTTCAGGAGGTTTTGAGTGATTTGACAACGAACGACCCGCTGGAGTTTCGGTTCAGGGGGACAAGCTATAAGCAACGATTGAAGGCGGATGAAAAGAAGAGCGGTTCGAAAGAGGCGATGCGGATAGGCAAGGCCTTTATCAAGGGAAGAGGAGTTATCTTAGGGGTGATGGAGCCGAATTTTCTGATGGGGTCAATGGGATTCGTGGTGGGCGAGAAGCTGTGCGCAGCGGTCGATAAGGCAATGGAAGACAAGCTGCCATTAGTGGTGGTTTGCTGCAGCGGAGGAGCGAGGATGCACGAGGGGGTGGTGTCATTAGGACAAATGGCAAAGACATCGGCGACACTGGCGAAATTAGACGAGGCAGGAGGACTTTACATATCGGTGCTGACCGACCCGACGACGGGAGGCGTGACGGCGAGCTTTGCGATGTTGGGGGACTGCTTAATAGCCGAGCCGGGCGCCCTGATTGGGTTTGCGGGGCCTCGAACGATAGCAGAGACAATAAAAGTGGAGCTGCCGAAGGGGTTCCAGACGGCTGAGTTTATGCTTGAACACGGCTTTGTAGATATGATAGTGCACCGCAGGGACCTACGGAGTGAGATTGCGCGGCTTATTGACTACTGCCAGAAGTAGTTTGTCGCGCATTGTGCGGCGGTGGCCGGATAAATATTCAAATTCATTAAAGCCCGTCAAGTTTGCGCATTAGTTATCGTGCTGCAAATATCATAAAATCTTCTCTTTTGTTTCTGACTAAATATCCGTATAATCTTATTCAGAAGTCAGAAATCAGATGTCAGAAGTCAGATGTCAGATTTTTCCGTCTTCTGTCCTCTGTTTTCTGTTCGATGAAATTGGAACGAATAATGGGATATTTTCGTGACAACATAGAAAAGGCCGAAGGATATGAGCCGGGGTTTCAGCCAAAACAGACAAACGTATTGAAGCTGAATACCAACGAGAATCCGTATCCGCCATCGCCGAAGGTAACGGAAGCGATAGCGGGCATCTCCGGCGAACAGCTTCGGCGGTATCCTGACCCTGCGGGAAAGGCGTTTCGGGCGGCGGCGGCAGAGGTCAACGGTATTTCGGCAGACTGCATTATGTGCTGCAACGGCGGGGATGAACTATTAGCAATGGCATTTCAGGCATTTTGTGATGAGAAGCGGCCGGTGGCGTATCCTGTTCCCACGTATTCGCTATACCCGGTACTGGCAAGACTGCAAAACTGCGAGGCGATAGAGATTCCGTTCGACGGCGAGTTTAATCTGCCGGCGAAATTAGCAGGGACGGGAGCGGCTATGACGATTGTATGCAACCCGAATGCGCCGAGCGGCAGCTTCACGGCGGTCGGAGAGCTGGCGACACTGGCGGGTGAAATAAGCGGGATATTATTGATTGACGAAGCATACGTGGATTTTGCAGAGGAGAATTGCGCAGCATTGATTAAGGATTTTGATAATATAATTCTACTGCGGTCGATGAGCAAGGGATACTCGCTGGCGGGACTGCGGTTCGGATATGCGATTGCGCAGCCGAGTTTGATAGAAGGCCTGATGAAGGTCAAGGATTCCTACAACGTCGATGCGGTCGCCATTGCGGCGGCGACAGCGGCGATAAAAGACCAGGAGTATTTCAAGGAAAATGTCGAGAAGGTAAAAAAGGCGCGCGAATTACTGACGGCACAGCTTCGGGCATTAAAATTCAAGGCGCCGAAGAGTTACGCAAATTTTGTTCTTGCAGAAAGTAAAGGGCGAGAAGCGAGAGAGATTTATAATAAATTAGTGCAGCGGAATATTTACGTAAGATACTTTGATTTGCCGGGACTTAGTGATAAGCTGAGGATAACGGTCGGCACAGAAGAACAAAATGACAGACTTGTTCTGGCGTTAAAAGAAATCATATCAGAATAAGGATATATACTTATGAAAAATAGAACAGCCAAAACTCACAGGAAGACAAAGGAAACCGATGTCAGATTAGAGCTTAATCTGGACGGTGTCGGCAAATACGAGATTGATACGAGCATCGGTTTTTTAGACCACATGCTTGCACACCTGAGCAAGCACAGCAAAATCGATATGGCGGTTCGAGCCAAAGGCGACCTGGAGACAGATGCACACCATACGGTTGAAGACATTGCGATATGCCTTGGCGAATGCCTGCTGAAGGCGCTCGGCGATAAAAAAGGGATAGCGAGATACGGACACAGCTCGGTGCCGATGGAAGAGAGCATAGCGAATGTTTCAATAGATTTGTCCGGCAGAGGCAGTTGCGTGTATAACGTCGAGTACCGAACGGATAAAATCGGCGACTTTGACGTGCAGTGCTTAGAAGAGATGCTGCGGAGCTTTGCGAATAACGGGAGATTCAATCTTCATATAAACGTTCCGTACGGCACAAACAGCCATCATATAGCCGAGGCGATATTCAAGGGACTGGGACAATCATTAGGCGAGGCGGTAAAGATTGTAGGGACCGACGTGCCAAGCACAAAGGGGACACTGTGATAGAACGACCCAAGCCGGAATACCGTAGCGGGATAGGGACCGACATACACGAGCTGGTCAGCGGCAGACGTCTTATGCTGTGCGGAGTTGAGGTGCCGTATAAAGCGGGCTTACTGGGATACAGCGACGGCGATGTCGGCATACATGCGGTCATCGATGCGCTTTTGGGAGCAAGCGGACTGGGAGATATAGGGACAATGTTTCCCGATACGGCCCCGGAGTGGAAAGATGCGGACAGCAAAGAACTGCTGACTATAGTAAAGGAGCAACTGGAAACAAAGGACTGGGAGATAGCGAACGTTGATTTGATAATCCACGCCGAGGAGCCGAGATTAGAGCCGTTCAAAGGACAAATGAAAAGGAGCATAGCGGAGCTTTTAGGGATCGATTTTACGGCGGTGAACGTCAAGGCGAAAACGAACGAAGGGTTCGGCGATATCGGGGCAGGCGATGCGATAGCAGCGACGGCAATAACGCTGTTGAAGAAGAAATACCGAAGAACACTGTAAAGACGTTAAAAAAAGAGCAAAAGAAATATGGGATTGAAGGTTTATAACAGTCTGACGAGGAGAAAAGAAGAGTTTAAGCCATTAAAGAAGGGCAAGGTCGGGATATATGTTTGCGGGCCGACGGTGTATGGAGACGCACATTTAGGGCATGCGAAAAGCTACGTGAGCTTCGATGTGCTGGTTCGGTATCTGCGGTATCTCGGCTATAACGTCACATACGTGCAGAATATAACAGACGTGGGTCATTTGACTGATGATGCGGATGAGGGAGAAGATAAGATTGCCAGGGCGGCCCAAAAGGAGAAGAAACACCCGATGGCACTGGCGGAATACTATACGCGGAGCTTCTTCGAGGATATGGACAGACTGAACTGCGTTCGGCCTGATATAAGCCCGCGGGCCAGCGGACATATAGTCGAGCAGATAGAGTTAGTAAAAAAACTTCTGGAAAAGGGCTATGCTTACGAGGTGAACGGCTCGGTATATTTCGATGTGTCGAAGTTCAAGGATTACGGGAAGCTATCCGGCCGAAAAGTAGAAGATATGCAGGCGGGTGCAAGGGTGGAGGTCTCGCCGGATAAAAAGAATCCCGCTGACTTTGCATTGTGGAAGAAGGCGGAGGCGAACCATATTATGCAATGGCCGAGCCCGTGGGGGATGGGCTTTCCCGGGTGGCACTTAGAATGTTCTGTAATGAGCACGAAGTATTTAGGTCAGCCCTTCGATATTCACGGCGGCGGTTTAGAGAACCAGTTCCCACATCACGAATGTGAGATTGCGCAGGCGGAGGCGGCTGAAGGCGTGCAGTTTGTCCGGTACTGGATACACAATAATATGGTGACGGTTGACGGGCAAAAAATGGGCAAAAGTTTGAATAATTTTATTACGCTCAAGCAGGCCTTTTCCGGCTCTCATCAGAGATTAACGAGAAGCTACGACCCGCTGGCAATAAGACAGTTGATATTGAACAGCCATTACAGAAGCCCAATAGATTTTTCGGATGCTGCGCTGTTTGCGGCACAGAGCGGGTATGACAAGATAACCACAACGGTTATAAGACTGCGACAGAAATGGAATACCGCTCACGATGGCCAAGCAGAGAATAAAGTAAAAGAAGAATTGCAACGATTAAAAACAAAATTTGAAGAAGCAATGAATGACGACTTGAACACTGCTGTAGCTCTTTCAGTTTTGTTCGAGTTAGTTCGGTTAGCCGATAATCTTGTTGAGCAGAGGGATGCAACAAAAACGACTCTTGATGAGGTCGATAGTTTATTTAGACGGCTGGGAGGGGATTGTCTGGGTATTGTAAAATACAGATATGATGACATTACTTTAGCAGAGTTTGTAAAAGACCACATTGAGCGTCGTAACGAAGCCCGCAGGCGAAAGGATTATACGATTGCGGATGCTACTCGTGCTGACCTTGAGAAAGTCGGTATTGTGCTGGAAGATAAGAGCGATGGCACTACCGAGTGGAGAATGAAATGAAAATTCTCGGCATAGACCCCGGTTTGCAGGTGTGCGGATATGCCTGTATCGAGTCGAGTGACGGGCTTGAGAAGCTGATTGAAGCGGGAGTTTATAAAACGGACAGCAAACGAACAATCGAGGAAAGATTAAACGAAATCGCAAAGGACACCGGGTTGCTGATTAAAAGATTTAAGCCCGATGCCGTAGCGGTAGAAGAATTATACTCGCATTATGCACATCCGAAGACGGCGATATTGATGGGACACGCAAGAGGCGTTATACTACAGAAATGCGCAGAAGCAGGCATTGATGTTATGAGTTTCAGCGCTACGCGAATAAAGAAATCACTTACGGGCAACGGCAGAGCAACAAAGGAACAGGTGCAGCGGGCGATACAGGCCAGCTTGTCATTGCGTCAGATTCCTGAACCGAACGACGTGGCAGATGCGATAGCGGCGGCGCTGTGTTGTGCAAATTCAAAATGCAGGAGTGCAGCAATTAGTGTAAGGTAAGTTATGATAGCAAGGATTGAAGGAAAACTTGTCAAGCTCGACAGCAACAGTGCGCTGGTGCAGGTCGGAGCGATAGGATATGAAGTAATGCTGCCCGGGTATTGTGTGGTTGCTCTATCAGATAAAATCGGTCTGGATATTTCTCTTTGCACGATGGAATATTATGAGGGTGCGCCGGGCGGCGGGAATTTAATACCGAGAATGGTCGGATTTTTGAATGCGAGCGAGAGGGATTTTTTCACGAAATTCATCAGCGTCAAGGGGATAGGGATAAAGAAGGGACTGCGGTCGCTGAGCATTCCGATAGCAACGATAGCGGCAGCGATAGAAAACGGCGACGACAAGATGCTGTGCAGTCTCGACGGCATCGGTAAACGGATGTCGCAGCAGATTATAGCGGAACTAAAAGGCAAGGTGGGGACATTCGCCGTTGGCGCCGAAATGGGAGCGGCAGAAGTCAGGTTCAAGGCGTTCCAGGCGGAGGCGCTGGAGATACTCATCGCCTGGGGCGAGAAAAGAAACGAGGCGATGGAGCTTATTGAGACAGCGTGCAGCAAACACCCTGATATAAATACGGCGGAAGAATTAGTACCGCTGGTATATAGATTGAAACAAGGTATCGAAGTGTAGGGGCAATCCTATGTGATTGCCCAATGCAGAATACAGAACAATGTAGGGGCAATCCTATGTGATTGCCCGGGGCAGAAAATAGAAAATGGCAATCGGCAGAGTCATAAGCGGGCAGTCACTAACGGAGCAGGATGAGAATTTTGTTATCTCCCTGCGGCCCAAATATCTGAAAGAATGTGTGGGCCAGTGCAAGGTGATTGAGAAGCTGTCTATTGCGATGGCGGCGGCGAAAGGCAGAGGCGAGCCATTGGAGCATATTTTGTTTTACGGGCCGCCGGGGCTTGGCAAGACGACATTAGCCAACGTCGTAGCGAACGAGATGGGGGCGAGAATACGCAGCTCATCGGGGCCGGCGCTGGTCAAGCAGGGAGACGTGATGGGGCTTTTGAGCAACATAAATACGGGGGACGTGCTCTTTATCGATGAGATTCACCGGCTAAGCACACCTGTCGAGGAATTTCTTTATCCCGCGATGGAGGAGTTCCGGGTTGATTTTACAGTTGACAGCGGACTGCACGCAAAGACGATAAACTTTCCGCTGAAGCGATTTACTCTAATCGGAGCTACGACACGGGCGGGGCTTTTAAGCGCCCCGCTTCGGGGCCGGTTCGGGATGTTATATCATCTGGATTTTTATAGTGCGGAGGAACTGACGGCGATTTTAGAAAGGTCTGCGAAACTGCTCAAGCTGCACTGTGAGGACGAAACGCTGAAATTGATTTCGAGCAGGTCTCGCGGCACACCCCGTGTGGCGAACCGGCTGCTAAAGCGGGTGCGCGATTATGCACAGGTTAAAGGCAAGGGGACATTGAATGCTGATATCGTAGAAAGAGCGCTTTCGATGGAGCAAATCGATGCACTCGGCCTGGATGAGCTGGACAGGTTATTTCTGCGCGCATTGGTCAATACCTACGATGGCGGCCCGGCAGGCATCGACGCTCTCGCTGCCACTCTCGGCGAAGAAAGGGACACGCTTGAAGACGTAGTCGAGCCATATCTATTACAGATTGGTTTTGTCCGGCGGACAAAACGCGGAAGAGAAATCACCAAACAGGCCTGTCAGCATTTAGGGCTGAAATATCATAGCCCTGCCGCAGGGGGAAAGAAACAGAGTGACGAGCAGACAGAGCTTTTCGAGCAGAACGAACAGTAATGTCAAGACACGGATTTACACAGGATTGACACGGTTTTATGAGTATAAAAAATAAAAAGGGCTGCGAGCGTCACGCCCACAGCCCCTTGTGTCACAGATAAAATTCAGATGCGCCTTTAAGTTCTGCGTTTCCTAAGCAACATCAATCCGCCGAGACCAAACGACTGCATTACAGTTCTAATTCTCATCCGGCACAATCGTAATCTCGTCCTGGCCTTCAATATCCTGTCCGTCAGTGGTTTTTCCCGTCAGGACTGCGAAGCCATCCTGCAAGGAGTCAGGGTCGAGGTTGGCTGTTGCCACCTGCACCACCAAATCGACCAAACCATCGCCATCCACATCTTCCTCGTGAGCCATAAACTTATTGCTTTTTCCGCGCACGGCTATGTCCGCTCCTGCCAGCTCGACCGTATTCGGGTCAACAGTAGTCGCATCAAACGCTTCACTTGACAGAATCGCTACGGGAATCAGACCATACGAACCCAAGTTCACTGCATTCGGATAACTCCCCGGCTTAATATCAACTGCAACTTGAATCGTAGGGGTGGGGACACTTGCGTACGCCACGCCGTCGGCCCTTATGGCTGAAAACCAAGTCTGCTCAGTCCCGGTTACGCCATCGTAAAGTCGGAGCCAGCCGTTATATAGAGCCATCACATCTTGGTTGCCGTCGCCAGTCAGGTCTGGGACTCCGATGGCTCCAAGATCACTATCGTGCATCGGCACACTGTCCCAAAGAACCTGTCCCGTCGAGGCATCAAAGGCCACAAGTTTGCTCTGATGTCTCCACCCGGACAGAATTGTCAGTCCGTCAGCTCTCTCGAGCAGTCCCAAAATCGTGTTGTTATTGTAGGTAGATGAACAATTCCACACGACTGCTCCATCGGATGTTCGGTAACGGCGTACGCCACCGGCGCTTGAGCCCTGCGCAGAAACGATAACATCATACCCATCGTTGCCTTGCACCAACTCAGGATGCCCAATTACGTCAAAACTGCCGTAAGCCTTCTCCCAAACCGTCGTGCCATCAGCGCCGTTCAGCATCATGACGGTGGAATTCCATGCGGACGGGGAGGCAAAAAAGTCATACTGCCCATCTCCCGAAATATCGGGAACAGGTATGCCAGACCGATTAGAGAATCGGCGAGTCCAAATCACATTGGTCCCCGTGGTCCCATCGACCCGAAACATGTTTCCGCCCGTTGTGGTAAAATGTGGGCCTGATGAGAAAATCACGTCATACGATCCTGTCGAATTCGGAAAGAATTGGGATGCGTATGTGCCGGGATAGCCGCCAGGCTCATCAGTACGCGTCCAGTACACAGTCCCGGTTCGAGAGTCAACAAGCCGCGTCGTTCCGAATGTTGAGCCGTCCTGAGTCAGCGCTATGACTGGAGCCGAATCAGGGCCCATCCGAGGCGGCCCGTACGGATACCTCACAGTATCTGTATATAGCTGCCTGTGGATGTCGTGGGTCATGCCCCACGTGTTCAACCAAGGATTCGCCGCAACGGTCCATAAGAATATGCCGCTAGCCGCATCATACGCACGTGTCTCGTTTTGAAGCGGCACAACTACTACACCCTTATTGCTATCGAGAACTACATACGGCTGATACGGACAGATAGAAGCTATGTCAGCAGTCCACAAGACTCGCATGTCCCCGTAGGAATAGGCCGTCAACTTCGAGTCGGCGGTGACAAACAAGGTGCCGTTAACATTAGCCAAGGCAGTAGTGGTCGGACTGGTCACCATCAGTCCAAACGCCCAGATTATTAAACATAACCGTTTCATTTTGCAATACCTCCAAAAACATTATCGTTCTTTTGCAACAAAATATTTTCCATTACAAAACTTTATTTTCTTCGTTTACTGCAGTGATATCGCCTCGAATTGAGCTAATAGAAGTGCATAATTTCTCCTCCAAAAAAACTATTTTTTATCTTAAACCTTCCCAATGAAGGTAATTCTCGCAGACAAGATTTTAGCGGCGCATCCGTTCTATGTAGGACTACGAAGGATAAAATAAAAAAGGGCACCGCTACATCGTGCTAACTCAAGGCTCGCCAGAGCCTAACGAAAGACACGCAAGCGATGCCCCATTTCGGGGCACCGACTTCATGCGTTCTTTCGTTTTCAAAACTGGCGATTTTGAGTTAAACGCTAAAAATTCAGTGCAAAAATTATTTACTTGTCAAACTCAAACGGCTGGTATAACCCGACTTTTAACCCCGTTAGAGGCTTTGCTTTTCTAATGGGGTCAGCGTCTTATAATAACACTAAACAAAAGACAAAACAAGAGAAAAACCCGCCAATTTATCCGCCTGCCTCGCCGTCTTGTCCGGCGTAGTCCCGATGCCGTCCGGCGGACGAAGGATAAATCTGTGTTTTTAGTCAGCCGGTTAATCGCCTTTGGCGATGCCTCATATGGGGCGGCGGACGAAAACAAGACCGTGACACCCCTTAGGGGGAAAACGGGCTTGTTTGAGAACGCCCTACCGGCTGACTAAACAGTGTCCATCGGTGGCAAAAAAACAGCGTTAATCTGCGTTCATCTGCGTCTAAATATTTTTTTATCTCCGCGCCCTCCGCGCTCTCGGCGGTAAAAAATCTTTGTGTCTTGCGTCTTGTTCTCTTCGTGGCAGGGAATTTCAATCAAATCCGCATCTACCGAAGGGAAAAAACGAGAAATTTCACAATTTTTTTTACCCCTTACCCCAAAACGACTTACGCATTTCCACCTCCCGCAAACACCCCCATTTTTCGACAAAATCGCGCAAGTCCGCCCTACTATAGGAACGCTCATACTCCATTCCCGCGCACCTTTGACAAGTTCATATCGAATCCGGCCTACTGACCTCCGACCTCTGAAAAAAGTAATTAACCAATTTAACTAAATTAACTAATTCGCCAATCAACTAATCAACCAATTAACTAAAAAATGCGAAACGAACCCAATTTTCAAAAACAAAGAAATGGTCGTAACCACAGTATACACAATGACTAATAACAATGAACAACGAACTACGAACTATTCAAAACAAACCCAAACAAAGCCAATTTTTGAAATGCCAGATGTCTAAAGGTTAGGTTAGTTTTTGAGGATGTAGTTAGCCATTTTGGGGGGTCGGCCTAAAAGCTCAGTGAAGTGATAAACCAAAACCCTTTCAACTTCATTGAGGGTTTTGTTGTCGGCTTCGGCGAGCAGTTTGAAATCGGTAAGGCAACTTGCGGCGGATTTAGTCAGTTTCATTTTGTCGTTAAAGCTCGATTCGCAATTTCTGCAGAGCAGGCCATTGGCGGAACTGCTGAAATAGAACTCGTTGCTCGCCTGCCCCTGCGAAGGCAGGGGTCGCTCGTATCTTGTTTTGCAGTTTGTGCAGGCGTCGAGGACCGGCTGGAGGCCGATTTCCTTAAGCAGGGACAATTGAAATAAAATAAGCAAGGCGAGGACGTCCTGCCTTTTGGATTTTTTTGCTTTCGCGTGCAGCTCATCGATATTCTGCAGAAATTCGAGGAGATGGTCAAAAAGCTGAGGATGCGGGTCGTATTCATTCGTGAAGTGGTGTATCAGCTCTGCGGCAAAAGAGGCGCAGTTGAAGGCAAGGAGACTGCTGGAAAGATACATAAAGCGAGGCTGCTGGGCGAACTCGGTGAGGGTGGCGAGCTTTTCTGACGACGGTTCGGAGAAGACGATACTGCCGTAAGAGAAGACATCGATTTGGCCATCGAAGGCCGATTTAGGGCGTTTTGAGCCTTTTGCGATGGCGGGGATTTTGCCGGTTGCCCTTGTGAAAAAGGTGACGACCTGTGATGTTTCGGAGTAATCGACGGCACGTATGCAGATGGCTGTGTCTTTAGTCAACATTTTAATGCCCGCAGGTTTTCCGGATTCGAATGCGTTTAATTTCTCTTTCAGTACGACCAATTTGTCTTATTATACACCAAACCATAACCGAGCTGTTGCAAAATTTTATCTTCCGTGTCGTGCATTTTTTTTGCCTTTGGTTTTGCAGAATCGTCAAAACCGAGGTTGTGGAGGAGTGCGTGCGTGATGTAAAGGGCCAGCTCCGCCTCGGTCGAATGTCGCCGGAGCTTTGCCTGCCTGGCGGCCATTTGAGCGTTGACAATCAGCTCGATGGATTTTACACGGTCCGGGCCATTATCAGATAAATCAAAACTCAAACAATCAGTGGAACAATTACGATTGAGAAAGCGTTTGTTCAGTTTGCGGATTTGAGCGTCACCAACTATCACAAGACTGATGACCGCCCTTGAGAGGTTGAAACGTGCGCAGATGTTTTTTACCAGTTTTTTCAGATGCGGCAGAGAAAAAGCGGAGGTATCGAAGCCGCTGGTGATTCGGACGGTTATATATTTTCTTTTTTGTTTTCCGGCGGGCATACAGGCATAATCAGGTTTTCTGGTCTGTCTGATATTACGGGGTTTGCGATTTGTCATTTTTTTGCAGGTTTTCATTTTGGGATTCATTTCCGGTATTCGGCTGCTGATGAGAGGATTCTTCGGGTTCATCGAGGAGCAGCGGATAAGGGACCCGTGCGTGATAGTGTGCGGCGAGGGTCTTGGAAATACTGGTTTCTATCAGACTTAATTCCCTCAGGGACAAGTCACATTCATCGAACTGGCCGTCCTGGAGACGTTTCATAGCCATATTGTGGACGGCTGCTTCTATCCTTGTCGGAGTCGGTTCCTGCAGCGCCCTGACGGAGCCTTCGCTGCCGTCAGCGAGCATTACTATTGCGGCTTCTTTTGTTCGGGGTTTCGGGCCTGTATATCTGAATTCAACTTCAGAAGGAGGGGATTGTTTTTCATCCTGTTTTTTTCTGGCCTCATTAAAGAAGTACTCGATGAGGGTGGTGCCGTGGTGCGTTTCAATAAATTGCCTGAGGACGGCCGGGATGGCGTATTCCTTGGCCATTTCTATGCCGTCTTTGACGTGACCTACTATGATTAACTGGCTCATAGCCGGCGAAAGCTCTTTATGCCGGCTTATGGCAGCGAGTTCATTTTCGGCGAAATAAGGGGCCTTATTGATTTTTCCGATGTCGTGATAATAAGCACCAACCCTACAAAGCAGGCCGTTGCAGCCGATTGTCTCCGCTGCGGCTTCTGCGACAGAGCCGACGAGAAGACTATGACTGAAAGTGCCCGGGGCTTCCATAGCAAGTCTTTTCAGGAGCGGCTGGTTCGCATCGCTATAGTCCAGAAGAGTCATACTCGTTGCTATACGAAAGACTTTTTCGATGAGCGGCAGCAGACCCTGAATGAGGATACCAACCACAAGGGTAATGCCTGCGTGCAGAGCGGCATTTCTGAGGACATCAAGAGGGCGAGAAGTCGGCGCCAGGAAGTCCAAAGCAACAGCCATTGTGAAGACTATTACGGCAGCGAGGGTGCCGACTTCGAGCAGTTTCATTCTTGTTCGTATTTCCCTGAGCGACAGACAGCAGGTAAAGGCGCCGGCGGTCATAGTCAGAAAGAGTTTCATAGCAACCGATGGTTCTGCGACGAACGAGGCAAGAAGGCAATAGAATATACTCATACCTATTGCGAATCGCTGGCTGTAAGCGATTGTCAGGATGACGGCGGCGGTGACGGCGGTAGCCGTGGCCCACATAGTATTGCCCGTAAGAAGGACAGCGAGCTTGGTCGCTGCCAGAAGCAGGACAAGTGAGCCGAGCAGCGCAAAAGCCCTGGTGTGGTTTTTAGTTATCCTGTTCTGGTAGTGATAGATATAAAAAGCGGCACCTGAGGAAATAAGCACAACTACGACAGCCAAAGGTATGAGGGTAAGAGAGCATATCTGCCGGTCAAGCTCAAATGCAAGGATAAAGGTGCAAGCGGCGACAAAGAGGAGCCAAAACAGGGTATATATTAAAACGTTGGTATCGATGTAGCGTGTTAATTGTGAGAGACGCTCAGCGGATATATTTTTTCTAAGGAGATTTCTTCGGGGGCTTGTTTTTTTCAAGAACCGCATTTGTTATATACCCCTGTCACCACATAAAGCGAGGGAAAAAGAAAGCATTTTCATTATTGTCTCCGGCCTTTTGCTTTAGTATTTTTTTTGTAGGCCCTTACGATGTTCTGGACGAGGCGATGTCTTACGATGTCCTTCTGGGTCAGCTCGACAAAACCAATACCTTTTATTCTTCGCAACAAGGAAATGGCATCAACCAGACCACTTTTTTGACGAGTGTCGAGGTCGATTTGCGTTATGTCGCCATTTACTATCATTTTGGAGCCGTGTCCAAGCCTGGTGAGGACCATTAACATCTGGAGTCGCGAGGTGTTCTGGGCTTCATCGCAAATAATGATGGCCTCGTTTAAGGTTCGGCCCCGCATAAAAGCAAGAGGAATGATTTCGATGATGTCCAGCTCCATAAGTTTTTTCACCTGGGTGAAATCCATCATATCTTCGAGAGCGTCAAAGAGGGGGCGAAGATAGGGGTTCACCTTGTCCTGGACATCGCCCGGGAGGAAGCCGAGTTTTTCGCCGGCTTCGACGGCAGGCCGGGCAAGGACAAGCTTCCTGATTTGCTTTTTCCTGAGCATCGAGACGGCGATAGCAACAGCGAGGTATGTTTTGCCGGTGCCTGCCGGGCCTATGCAGAAGGTAATATCATTGGCGAGCATTGTCTCGACATACTTTAACTGTCCCCTGGTGGACGGTTCAATAACTTTTTTTCTGGAAAAAACGGCGATAGCCTGACTCGCCTCCTCGGTGAGGGTCGAGAGGTCATTTTGAGTGAGCAAGGCATTTACATCGGCTATGGTGATGAAGTCGGCCTTGATGAGGTGTTTTTGCATTTTGTCTATAATTTCAACGGCCTTATTTACGTTTTCGGTTTTCCCGCTGAGAGTTAAATTGTTTTGGCGAGCAGTAATCTGAACGTCGAGGCGCCGGCGCAAGAATTTCAGGTTGGTGTCAGCAGGGCCGAACAACTCAAGTATTTTGTCTGCCGAATCGAGCTGTATGGTAACTTCCAAGATTACCTCTACGGAGAGCAAAGTATAAAGAACAAATAAGCAAACGGTGCGGCAAAAAGCGGCGAGTCAACGACATCGAGGACCCCGCCAAAGCCGGGGACATTGTTTGCCGAATCTTTTTGCTGAGCGTCCCTTTTTATCATAGATTCGACCAAATCACCGAGTTGGCCGATAAATGCAAAACAGCAGCCGAAGATTGCCGCCAGCGACCAGACCATTATATCACAAGTTCGTGCGATGAGAATAGCAACAATGGTCGCGACTGCGACGGCACCGGCCATACCTTCCCAGGTCTTTTTGGGACTGATTACGGGCGAGAATTTGTGTTTGCCGAAGAGGCTTCCGAATGTATAAGCTCCTATATCAGCGGACTTTACAACAAAGACAAACATCAGCAGCGGGCGTGGTCCGAAGTCGATGCGCAAAGCTACGCAGAAGGCGCTTAAAAGGCCGAGATAAATGATAGAAAAGAAATTTGCGCCGCAATTTGCCAACATTGAGGATACACCACAGCAGATATATTGATACAGCAGCAAAGCGAACAGTGAAAAAACCGAGAGGAAAGCGAGATAAATGTGAGGCGGGATTTCGATAAGCCGGGGCCAGTACCAGGTGGTCGCGAACAGGATAGAAGCAACGGTCGAGACGGGGGTGAAGAGCTTCAGATTTTTTGCGGCGGCGAGTTCGGATAATTCCAGTTGAGCAGGGACAGCCAGCAGCGCAATGAGGATACAAAAGAACGTTGCCTGTATGGGCTTGTCATCAGCCGGCGAAGAGGACAACGAGCCGTCGAACCATGCATCGAAAATGACGACGGCGATAAAGAATACCGTCATCAGCGTTCCAAAAACCAATCTGTGTTTCAGCATATTGCTATTACCCGAAGCTATCAGGCGTTCTGCGGCTGCGGTTTGATGTCACCAAAACGCCGGGTCCTTTTTGCGTAAGCGAGTATGGCTTTATCAAGGTCTGCCTTTTTGAAATCCGGCCAAAGGGTTTTAGTGACATAAAATTCACTGTAAGAGATTTGCCAGAGGAGGAAGTTACTGATTCTCATTTCGTTGGCGGTTCGAATCAGGAGGTCGGGGTCGTGCAGGCCGGCAGTATAGAGGTGCCGGCTTATGCACTGTTCGTCAATATCTTCCAATTGAATCTCGCCTTTTTTGTATTCCTGGGCGATTTTTTTAGCTGCATCTGTTATTTCAGTTCTGCCGCCATAGTTGAGGGCCAGGGCGAGTATCATACCTGTGTTGGAAGAGGTCAATTGCATAGTTTGAGCAAGCTCTTTTTTTACTTCAAGAGGCAGTTGAGCGAGTTTGCCGAGATGAATAAGCCTGACGTTGTTTCTCATAAGGGTAGGGCGAATTTCGATAAGGTACTGGGTGTAGAGGTGCATCAGGGAGTTGATTTCGTCCATCGGTCTTTTCCAGTTTTCTATGCTGAAAGAGTAAATAGTGAGGGACTCGATGCCGAAGTCAACGCAGAGCTGGGCTATTTTTTCGACGGTTTTTGCACCCTTGCGGTGACCGTCGGCCCTCGGCAGACCTTTTTTTTGTGCCCATCGGCCGTTGCCGTCCATAATTATGGCGATATGCCGCGGCATCTGTTCCAGTGCCAGGCCGAGACGGTCGGCAGTTTTTTTGAGTTTTTCTTCACCGGTGTTTTCCAATTTTTCACCTGAATATCGTTTGAGACCTTTTCGGCCCGACACCAATAATTGCGACCGGTCTGCCGGTCAATTTTTCGATAAGGGTAATGTAGTCCCTGGCAACAGCAGGTAAATCGCGGAAGTTTTTTACGTCGGATATATCATCGCTCCAAGCGGTGGCGGTTTCGTAAACCGGAACAGCCTGAGCAAGTCGGGTCGTGTTTGCGGGGAAGAAAGAGGTTTCTTTACCGTTAATCTCATAAGCTCTGCAGATTTTTATTTCGTCGAGTCCTGCCAGCGTATCGAGGTGCATTATTGCCGTGCAGTCAACAGCACCGATGGTTATTGAATAGGAGGCAGCGACGGCATCGAACCAGCCGCATCGCCGGGGTCTGCCTGTGGTGGTGCCATATTCGTGGCCTTTATCGCGAATATACTGGCCGATTTGATTGTTCAACTCGGTGGGGAAGGGACCTTCGCCGACCCTTGTTGTGTAAGCCTTTGCCACGCCTATGACTTTATCAAGGGCTTTAAGCGGCACGCCGCTTCCGACCGATACACCGAGGGCGCTCGAGTTGGAGCTTGTGACAAAGGGGAAAGTGCCGTGGTCAATGTCCAGGAGGGTGCCCTGTGCGCCTTCGAAGAGGATTGATTTTCCGGCGGCGAGGGAAGTGTGCAGAAACTCAGTCGTATCGACTGTAAAGGGCAGAAGCTTTTCGGCGTAAGACCTGCATTTTTCAAAGATTTCGCCGGGACTGACCGGCTCGGCGTCGTAAAGGGCGGCAAAGAGCTTGTTTTTATAATCCGTGATGGTTTGCAGCTTTGCCCTGAGGTTTCTGAGGTCTCGCAGGTCACCCATACGGACTGCGTGACTTCTGCCGACTTTGTCCGCGTAACAGGGGCCGATACCGCGAATAGTCGTTCCGAGCTTGTGTTTGCCGAGAGATTCTTCCCTCAGGCGGTCTTCTATTTTGTGGTAGTCAAGGACGATATGGGCGTTTTCACTTATAAGGAGGCGGTTTGCCAGGGAGATATTCCTTTTTGCGAGGGTTTCGATTTCGTTCAGGAGCGTTTCAGGGTCAACGACGACGGCATTAGCGATTACACAGATTATATTCGGGCGGACGGCGCCGCTGGGCAAGAGGTGCAAGGCGAATTTTTCATCGCCTACGACAACGGTATGGCCCGCGTTGGCACCTCCGTTATATCGCACGACGATGTCGTGGTTTTCGGCGAGGATGTCAACGATTTTACCCTTGCCTTCGTCACCCCACTGTAATCCGACGATACAGGAATTCATTTGTGCGTATTATTGATCCCAGTTTTACAATTCTTAAAAATGTCTGCAAAGATAAACCGCAACAGCTTACGAATATGGTCTGCTATTTGCGATTTATTTCAAGACTGGTCCCGCAATCCATTGCGGTCAACCGACTGAATTTTAGACATTACGTGAATAATTTCAACTGATTTCCGCCACAAGTTTATCCAGGACGGCCGGCAAATTGTCATAAGTTCTATCGCTGAATTTACGACGGACTTCTTTGCCTTTTTCGTTTTTATAGGTGATAACAAAACATCCTTTCTTCTGAAGATTGGTTTTATCTATTTTTTGTATGGAGTCATAAGAGATTCTTTCCTTATTGCCAAGGACAAGCTCATTTTCTTCAGCGATAATTTTTTTATTTCTGACTGTAAAAAGATAACCGGCTAAAAGCACCGTTGCGCCGGCAAAAAACGGCGGAGCATTTCTGTTAAATGTCAGATAAGGCTGCGGGGTGCCGTCCGGGTTTTTATGTTCGGCTATCCATTTATCGTTAAAGTAGCCGTCGTAAGCACACCAGATTGCGATGGCTATGCAGAAAAAGATATAGACTTTGATGTTATTTTTTTTGAACCTGCTTATTGGAGCTTCAACAGCCATTTTGAGGACACTCCGCAAGTTTAGGTTGACCTTTTCTGGGCTATTACATTCGTTATGGGCTTAACGAGGTTTGGGATTATTTTTTCTGCCATCAGCTCTTCAGCAAGGCGGCACTGGTTTTCAAAAGAAGTCAGTGCGTCGAATTTTTCCGCAGATGAAGGATGCTGACGAACAGTAAGTGACAAACTTATGGCCTCATTAGTGAGAAGCTCTTTTTGGCCCGGCTCGCAGATACTGGTTTTGGACTCTACGCTTATACGGGCCTGGGTGCGGCAGTCATCGGAGAGCGCAACGACCGTTGTGGGAGAAAAGCCGATGGTTCGGGCGCCGGGCAAATCGAGGAGGCAGTTTAAACCGGGCGAGCCCACGGCCTCGGCAATAACCTCATCGTGACTGCCGGTATAATCGAAGTCCATAGCGAAAGTGAGGTCAAGAGAAGCTATATCGAGGTGATTGACACCGAGCATATAAGGCGCCAGCTCAAGCACAAGTCTATCCTGCTGGTAGGCATCCTGAAAGGCAGAGGGATTGACCACGCCGGAACTGATACGGTCTGCCTCAAGTGCAAGCCAGCGGTAGCGGCCTGTGCTGCGTTCTTCCTCAAGGCAATATTCGTTTTTTTCCCGCCTGTAGAAACAGCCCATAGAAGGGAACTGTTTTTGTATTCGTTCGAAGAAGGCCAGGACGGTGTCCCGCTGGGTCGGCAGGTCCAGCTCGGTATTGAGATACATATCGAGATAAAAATCGTCGCAGAGAGAAGAAATAAAACTATTCAGCATAATTGGTAAAAACCTCCCGAAAACAGGCCTTCGGGCGACCCATCCGCCCTGCGGCCAAACCAGGTAGATTTATATTTCGGAAACTATACCCTGTGGCGGGAATTATTATACATTTAAATATTCAGTTTCCCAGATATTTTTAGTTAAATGTTCCAGCTTTTCATCATATTTTTTCAGCAGTTCGAAGTATTCACCGGATTCGAGGGCTTCTTTTGCTTTCTGGTCTTCGGGTTTTGCGTTTTTCGGCAGGACGGAGTTTCTAAAGATTTCGTAATGGTCTCTAATGGAACAGGGCATTAACCAGTTTTCTGGTTTTTTTCGGTTGTCGAGGCCGTATTTTTTCTGCCACTGTCGGCCGTTTTTCATAAAGTCGGAGAACAGTGCATCGGAGAGGGTTTTACCGTTATTATATAAATCGTAGATGTTATCGACATAGTAAGGGATGAAGGCACAAGGAGTTACGTTGCCGTGCCAGTCGATATAGAAATAGCCGCCCTTTCTGCCGTATGCGATGCAGCCCCTTGTGAGGACACCGCTATTCCAGAAGTCGGCGATACAATATTTTTTTTCTGCGAGCAATTTTTCCCATTTTCTGTAAAGCAGAACTCTCTGCTCCGGCGTTACCATTAAACCAAGCTCGTCTTTACCCCTGCCGATGGGCATCATCTGGAACTGCCACATATAGGATGCTCCCTGTTCAAGGAAGTAAAAATCATAGAACTCATCAGACAGCAGGACATCGACATTATTACTTGCCGCCGTCACGGAGATGCCGAAAGGAACGCCGGCTTTTCTGAGGCAATCGAAGGCCCCGAGGATTTTTTTATGGGTGCCGGCACCTCTTCTCTGGTCGGTTTCTCTCTCAAAGCCTTCAACCGAGACTGCGGGGGTAGCGTTTGCTGATTCAGCAAGCTGGGCTGCGATATTATCGTTAACGAGCGTGCCGTTGGTATATACAAGGAAGAACGTATCACCGTATTTTTGGTAGATGTCAAGAAGGGATTTGCCGTCACTTTTGTACATAAAGGGTTCGCCGCCGCTGATAGTTATAAACCTGCTGCCAAAGGAGTCGTGGACTTCTTTGACAATTCTATCCACATAGTGATAGGGTATGGTGGCGGGAGTGTCGGCTGCCGAGGCAGCGTAACAGCCAATACATTTTAAGTTGCAAATCTGAGTGGGAGAAAAGACGATAAAACTCGGCGGAAGCTCGCCATACTTTTGGCTGAATTCTGCAAGGGTCTGCTCGTAAATCTGGTCTTCACCGATAAGATTATTTTGAACGAGCACATTTATAATTTTTTTTACAACATCCTTTGAAATATAACCTTTATCAACATTTCTGATTACACAGTGCAGCATAGCCGAGAAGAACTGGTATCTTTTTAAGCGGACAGGGCGGAGGTCTTCTGAATCATTGATGACGATACTGTCGTAGATGTAATTATCGACTTTCTTTGCCAATATTTTTCGGAGGTGCTTTTGATTCACCATTTTGATTAGTATAGAAGGCGTGGTTTTCAGGTTCATTTTTACTGCCCTCTTCGACGTCAAAATATAAACAAGATAATTTACTCAAAAACACTATGGTTCAAACTTGTGCTCTATCTTACGACGAAATACAGGGATGACGACTAATAGTCAACACAATCAATTGAGGTTATCTTATAAATAAAGAAGCACAAAAGCCGCCATAACACAAGAATAAAAGGCAAAAAAACGCAAGATTTTTCAGTCGGGATTTTCAGCTTCCCAGGCCGTGAAATTGCCTGTTCAGTCTGACGGCGGCTCGGGTAGTTTTAGCTCCGTGATTATAGCGGCAATGGTCGAGAGAATTGCGAATATAAAAATCCGCCAAAGACAGACTGTGACGATGCCGGCGGCTGTGAGTGCGATATTATGGATGAGCATTGCGGATGCGGCTGTGTAAAGCAGGCCTGCGAGAATACCACAGGCAGTTGAGGCGACGATGCGTTTTTTCAAGGGCGCTCCGCCGCAACCGGCTGTTACCGCCCCGCCGCAAAGAAAAGGAATAAGGACAACAAGCCACCAGATGTTCTTTAATGCCGGCGGCTGACCAAGATAACTGGTATAAGCGAAGTCTGCGATGCCAAAAGCAACCGCTGCGACAACAGCACACAAGCCGACGTGCCAATATCGCGGCTTGATTGATGCCCGCCGCCGGCTGCGTCTCTGCATTCTACGGCGTATTGTCAAAGGCCAATTGTAAGCCAGGCAAAAGACCCAATGTTCCAGCAGCGCCCCCCTTTCGCCGAAGACCGGAACAATATGTGCGGCATCGGTGGCCCAGTGGGCGGCCATAAACCTTGCCAGCACAGGATAATGGTAAGTCATCTGAATCGGGAACGCAAGATATCCTATGCCCTTCAGGAACGACAGGAACACTGCGATATTGTAATCTTTGAAGTTTCGCTCACGGATGATAAGATACAAGACGTAGAGCCCTCGAACAAGAGCGCCAGGCGAAATGGGCATAACCTGAAGCAAGGCGACGATTCCGAGACCTATACCCCAGGCCTGCGCCCGCGGCATTTCAGGATGCAAGAGGACGTAACCGACAATTATGATGATGGAGACCAACTCAGATAACGGCAAGGTGCAGAGATGTACAGCCAGAGACTTGAGATACTTTTGAATGAAGGGTTCGTTGAGCTGCGAAAGAATAGTTTGTGCATCCTCATTAGTAAGGATGTATTTGTTTTGGCCTTCTGTCACTAACTGGCGAAGCCATTGCTCTCGCAAGTCGGCATTAAAATATAAGCGGACGGGGCGGACGATGAAATAAGCCAGCCGCTGCTTTGCATACTCGAAGTCCGTCAGGAATCTATGCAGGCCGGCAGGCAATACCGACAACGGCAAATGCAGCAGAAACCGCTCAAGACCTGCGGTGAGCTTTGTGACACCGATGCGGTCGATTCTGCCTGTTCTGTACCAGTCAATAAGTTTTTCGTCGATTCTCGCCCAGAGCGCCCGGCAGAGGTAGTCCCAGCCTGATAACATTGATTTATAATGATTGCGCCAATCCTTTCGAGCCCAGATTCGGCGGATAACAGTTCCGAGAAACGGTATCAGGCCAATCATAAAAAAAAACAAGGTCAAAACGCTGCTGCTTCGGAGCTTTTTCTCTGCCGGGTCATCGATGATATTGCGGACCTTCCAGCCCGTTATGGCAGAAGCCAGGATAGTTTGCCATAATTGCCTGCTGCGGAAGAGGCGAATATGATTGTGTGCAATATCGGGGACTGAATCACGATAGAGCAGGTCGGCTTCTTTAAGCTCCGTCAGCATCTGCCGGGTGTCATCAAACTCATCGGGGTGAGCCTGAATGAAGGCCTGAAGCTTATCGACATCGCCTCGGTCAAACTGGACGAGAGAGCTGCGGTTGAAGCCATCGATAATGAGCTTGAAATCGCCCGGACTCATTGGCAGGAAAGGCAGAAGGACAAGACCTGCCCTAAAATCGACGGCGACCAGGCCGGCGGATGGATTATCTTCATCGCTTTTGCGTTTGAGGCAGTTCGGCTGACTCTTGGCGGTCCACCATTCATACTGCCTTGCGAGCTCGTAAGCACCCATATCGTGGAGCAATCTGACGAAATCGGCCATAAATTGTTTTTTTGCACGATATTCAGGCGAGCCGAGGAGCGTTTCGTCAACGCTCCTGCCGCGGCTCCATTTTTTGAGCAGGTCGATGTGGTCATCGACTTCAAGCTGCCAGGTGCGGCCGTCCACCCATTCAGAAAGCTCACCGCAACTGCCGAGGGTATTATCAACAAAGGTCGCGTATATATCCACGACGTTTTTTTCATCGCCGAAACGCAGCTTTACCCCCCGGCGGATAAACTTCTGCCAAAGCGCCCCTGCCCTTGCTGCAGCAGGATTCACCTGAAGCTGAAACGGTCCCTGAAAGCCAATCCAATAAAGGAAGTTGCGAAACAGCGTGGCGAAGGTCGCGGGCGGGACGAGAATTTTCATTGCATAAACCCCGCCCAGCTGCAGAGCAGGTATATGTCCATTTTCAGTCTTTATATCAAGAACTTTTACTTTGTAAACCTGGCCTGCAAAGCCGCCGCCAATAAATCTCTCGACAACAAAGCGCACCTGTGCATCGTTGGCTTTTTCGATACCTTTGACATCATAAACCAGTTCGGCGCCGGCATCATAACGCCTGACCCGCATAGGCCGATGCAAACAGGCAAGTCGAAACTTCTGCTCTAATATGGTGCAGACTTCAGTTGAATATTCTACTGCCATTGTTTTTTCCTGATTCGTTAAAAGGTCGCACTATATTAAACAACTCGGACATCCAACCAAAGCGTACTTCAAGAATAAAATCAGAGCGGCGGCATAGACCCCCGCCAATAAATCGTCTGCGAGAATACCCCAGCCGGCAGGAAGCATCTCAAGCCTGCGGATGGGCCAGGGTTTGACGATGTCAAATAACCTGAACAACAGGAAAGCGAGTATTGCGGCGGTCCAGATATTAGCTGGTGACAGCGCTGCGACGGGGATAAGGGTAAGCGCCTGACCTGCAACCTCATCGGCCACTACTTCGCGGGGGTCGGTTTTACCTGTTGCGGCGATTGCATAAGGGGCAAACTTAATGCAGACAGCAGAAGCAATCAGGACTATAATTGCCATAATGACAGATATAAGCATTGCCGGTGCGCCGCTTTCGGCCATAACGACAAAGACAATCATCGGAGGCATTGAAGCCCACGTTCCCGGTGCGAGCGGCAGACGGCCAAGGCCGAAACAGGAGGTAAGCAGTCTTTTCATAGTCACAAAAAATTAACCAAAAAACGGCAGTAAGTCAAAGAATACCGGCCGATTTTGGTCAGATTTCTCCGAGCATTTTTAAGCAGAACCTGTCAGTCATACCGGCGATGTAATCGCATACCGCCCGCTGCAAACCTTCTTCAGGTATAAAACGCCGGAAGTATGCGGGCATCAGCTCCGGTTTGCGGCAGAGTTTTTTAAAGAGTTTTCCGAGCAGGTTTTTAATTTTGTCCGTTGTTTGTAATAACGCTTTATGTAAATAGAGATTCTGCAGCAGAAACTTTTCGAGCTCGGCGAGAGAAGCAGCTTCTTTAGCTGACAGCACGACTAAATTTTCGCCCGTGCCGTAAACATCTTTGAGTGTCTTTACTTTTGCCCTGGCGATATTTTTTTTACTTGCCCCGATGCAGTCGCTGACGAGCCTGTCGATAACAGCTTTTGCGGTTCTGGTTTGGCGGATTGAGCGGTCCTTGATTGCCCCGGCATTTATTTGTTTTTGTGCGTCAGCAAAAATGGCGATATTCTTTAATTTTGCGTTGTCGAGCAGACCGGCCCGCATGCCGTCTTCGAGGTCGTGACAGTTGTATGCGATACGGTCGGCGATGTCGGCAACCTGTCCTTCGAGCGAGCAGTTCGACTCGGCAAAAAGATTAGCCGACGGTCTATCGAAGGGTCCCCGGTGCATACCTAATCCAAGACGGGTTTCATACATCAGATTCAAGCCCACAAAGCGCGGATACGGATGCTCAAGGAGGTCAACTATCCGCAGCGACTGGCGGTTATGCTCGAAACCTCCAAAGCGGTTCATCAGATTGTCGAGGATTTTTTCGCCGGCATGGCCGAACGGCGGATGTCCCAGGTCGTGAGCCAGACATATCGCCTCGGTAAGACTGATATTGAGGTGAAGCTCCTTTGCGATGGTCCTTCCTATTTGAGCAACTTCGATGGTATGTGTAAGGCGGGTGCGGTAATAATCGTCGAGTCCCGGAGCAAAGACCTGAGTTTTACCTTCGAGACGGCGAAAAGCCGAGCAGTGGATTATACGGTCGCGGTCCCGCTCGAAGTCCGAGCGGTAAGGATGAGGCTTTTCCCTGAACGCTCGACCCCGGCTTAATCTTTCAGTGACTGCATAGGCGGCAGGTTTTTCAGACATACTTCAATCTTGTAATGGATATTCGGTTAATATATGTGTATGTCATATCTGGGATGCGTCACATACGTCACACAGCGAAATTATAAACCGGGAAGATTGTGTTCCTTACTTATTTGTTTCAACAGGTCAAGCAGCTCGGTCAGACTCTGGCTGATAACGTCGGTACCGCTGCACACGCTCATAAAATTCGTATCACCATCCCAGCGAGGAACAACGTGGATGTGAAAGTGGGCAGGCAGGCCTGCGCCGGCACATCGGCCGAAATTCATTCCGACATTAAAGCCCTGTGGCTTTATGGCCAGAGAGAGGGCTTTTTGAGACTGCCTGATTAATTTGGTCAGCTCCAGCAGCTCATCGTCGCCGGCACAGTCGAGGTCAGGGATGTGCCGGGACGGCGCTATGAGTAAATGGCCATTGTTATAAGGGAAGCGGTTTAATAAAACAATGCTTCTGTCGGAGCGCCACAATACGAGGTTTTCGGCGTCATCCTGCGGGTTTTTCAGGTCGTGACAGATAAAACAATCAGCGCCTTTGTCCAGGGCCTGGATGTATTTTATTCGCCAAGGCGCCCATAGATTTCTGCGTTTCAATCTGCAATTACCTCCGTGAATTTTTTATTTTTTGGGAGTCTGCGAGTCTTCAAGAAGCTCCATCGACAAATTTTGCTTTAGAGTTATCGGGACGATTCCACTAATACCCATAGGCAGGGTTGAACGCAACTCCATCTGGTATTGCTGATTGTAGCGTTCGATTCTGCCTGCGTCGATGTTGAATAGTTCCTCACCCTGACCTTGGAGGGAGAGGGCTTTATAACCCCTCAGGAAGCCGAACCTGCCGCTCATTTGATGAAACGTTCCGGAATAAGGAAGCGGCCAGATGCGAGGAGTGACCTCGGGAAGGGAGTAGGTGCTGCGTATGACGGCGAGCCGACCTTTATCACTGCGGCGGATTTCAGCAAGCGAGTAGGCGACATTTCTTGCCTGTATAAGTATCATCGAGACAGGGACGGAAAGCTGGGAATTCCAGGTTTGACCGATAGAAACGCCATCGGCTGGCTTTTCTATGCTTGAGGTCGAATTCCACAGGAACCACTGGGTGGCGATGAAATCACCAATCATATCCGGCTCTTTGACTTTTTTGCCGCCATCATCGGGTCTGAAGACATTTTTGCCGGCTTCCTTGATTAACTGCTCCAACTGGGAGTTATCCTCAATTTTTCCTGCGGCATTGACAGTGAAGGTGAAGGTTTTGCCCGCAAAAGTCTCCACGGCGTCTTTTCTTCCGGATTGTCTGCCCGTGGGGGCGGTCTGATCGACTTTTATTGATTCACAGGTCGCATTTATGGTTGTAAGACCGAAGGGGTCAACTTCAACAGGGGTATAAGCAACGACCATCTCTACCGATTCGAAGACCTTGTCGGCCTTGCTTTTTGTAGTGTCACCTTTCATTGCGCCCCAGTCGAGCTCAATGTCTCTGCGGGAGAGGAACTTGTATCTGATGGTTTCGCCCTTGTGGAAATCCACGGCAAGAAGGACTTTTCCGTCGGGTGACAGTTTTTTTTCTTTGGCCTGCGGCTGACACCCTATAAGGGTGAACAGCGAGACAACGGTGAAGACGGCAGTTATTACAGTTTTCAATTTTGCTCCTTTCGCCTGATTTACTTTAATATACCAACTTTCCAACCAATGTATCAACGGAATCGGCGTCACATCGGGCATCAAAAGCGGCCCCGGTTTTAATCAATTTTTTCAAGGTCGTAGAGACGAACAGCGCCCATTATAAGCACAACAGGCTCTTCGGCCATTTCCTTGTCCGGCGGAATGACGACCGACCAGGTTGACTCTAATTTTTCGGAATATTTTTCGACTTTGCCGGCAGCCGAGTCAAACTTAAGCCAGCCGGTATATGTTCCGGTATTGTCGAACGTATCCAAAAGGTCGAACTCCGTCTGTTTAGTGTTGGGGTCTTTCGGCATTTCCGGTGCGGGAATGGTGCTCATTACCGCTACTACGGAATTCGGATTGTTTACGTCTTTGATTTCTTTGAGCGTGTAAATTTTTTCATACGAGCTTGACCCCATCGGGCCGAAAGAGAAGGTTTTTGTGCTGCTCCAGTTGTCGCCGGCCCGCAGGCGGTTTTTGTCCGGCTGCGGCAGTACCAAAGTTCCGTGCCGCTCCTTGATTGCAGCAGGTTCGATAATCGCAAAGGGTATTCTTCCTTCCGGGGACGAGGGTGGTCCAAGGGCATCATACGCCTGTTGTGTATCGATGATTTTGGTGACTTCGCCGGTGGTTGAGATTTCGATGGTATAACTTTGACCGAGTATCCTTGCCAACGGACTGCGGCGGCTATTCGGGTCGGTGCTGTTGAAATCAATCAGAGGTTTATCCGTAGTTTCGGAATGGTATTTCAGGCCTTCGATGGTGATTTTTGCGACGGCATTGCCTAAGTCGTCTATGCTTTGTATCTGTTGTGTGAAGGTGATTTCAATGCGGTCGAGCCTGGAGCCGCTTGTATAGGCGGGTTCGGCCGGCACGGTCCCTTTCCACTCAACGCTCTGCTGCGCTTCAGTTATAACCTTATAGGTTGCCGAATCCTGCGGAGTGAATTTCAAAGCCAGGGGGGGAGGCGGCAGCTCCTTAGGTGTAACTTGAGGGACAGCCTGAGGTACAACCTCTGGGATTTGCTTTTGGGGTTCGACTTGCGGCTTGACGGCTACTTTCTCGGCGGGAGCACAGCCTGCCGCCAAAAGGAACAGGCAGGCAACTATACAAGATAAGTGACCGAAGGTTCTGGCAGGTGTCATTGTATTTATTCTCCTTAGTAAAAAAGCTCCAGTTTTGTAACGATATTGAGACTTCATTTTACAGATACCCGACAAAATTGGAATACATACGGGTTATAATTATACATTTGGCCTTGCCAAAAACAACTGATTTTTCTTTAATTACCGTCGATTAGAAGTTAAAATAAGTTTTTTCGGCTGTTCGGATTGCTTTGTGAATAATTTTTGGAGAAACAGTATATATGAGAAGCGATACAGTTAAAAAGGGGTTTCAACGAGCGCCGCACAGGGGCCTGCTTCACGCCTGCGGTCTCAGCGATAATGACATAAATAAGCCGTTCATCGGGATAGCCAACAGTTTTTGCGAAATAGTGCCGGGTCATGTGCACCTTAACGAGGTAGGTCGGGTTGTAAAAGAAGCTGTTCGTAAGGCCGGCGGCACTGCTTTTGAATTTAATACCATAGCAGTCTGCGACGGGATAGCGATGGCCCATACGGGAATGAAGTATTCGCTGGCCTCTCGCGAGATTATTGCCGATTCGGTCGAGATTATGGTTCAGGCGCACTGGCTCGACGGGCTTGTCTGCATACCAAACTGCGATAAGGTTGTGCCGGGAATGTTAATGGCGGCGGTGAGACTAAATGTCCCAACGATATTTGTGTCCGGCGGGCCTATGGCGGCCGGCAAAACCAAAAACGGAAGAGCAGTTGACCTTATCAGCATATTCGAAGGCGTGGCCGAGTTTAATGCCGGCAAAATTACGGAAGAGCAGCTAAAAGAGCTTGAAAGTGTCAGTTGTCCTGCGCAGGGGAGCTGCTCAGGTATGTTCACGGCCAATTCGATGAATTGTCTGTGTGAGGCCATCGGTATGGCTCTGCCGGGCAACGGGACGGTCCTGGCGACCGACCCGAGACGGCAAAAACTTTATCAGGAGGCAGGCAAACAGATTATGCACCTTCTTGAGAAGGACATCAAGCCGCTGGATATAATCAGTGAGAAATCGCTGGATAACGCCCTTGCCCTGGATATGGCGATGGGCGGCTCGACAAATACTATCCTGCATACGCTGGCAGTTGCCAATGAGGCAAGCATCAAATACGACCTTGAGCGGATAAGCAGTATTTCGCGGAAGTGTCCGAATATCTGCAGGGTTGCACCGTCAAGCCACTGGCATGTTGAGGATGTCGATGCTGCCGGCGGCATAAGTGCAATACTGAAGGAAATCGGCAAGATTCCGGGGCTTGTTGATACAAGTTGTTTGACGGTGACCGGCAGGACGCTTGGTGAAAATATCGCCAATGCAGAAATAAAGAATACCGAGGTCATTCGACGGCTCGATAAAGCATACTCGCAAACCGGCGGGCTGGCTATACTTAAAGGCAACCTTGCTCCCAGCGGCGGCGTTGTGAAGACTGCCGGCGTCGTGCCGGCGATGCTCAGGCACAGCGGCCCTGCGGTTATTTTCGAGAGTCAGGAGGATGCCTGCGAAGGTATTTTGGCAGGTAAGGTAAAAACCGGCGACGTTATTGTGATTCGCAACGAAGGGCCTAAGGGCGGGCCGGGTATGCAGGAGATGTTAAGTCCCACAAGCTATGTTATAGGGGCGGGGCTTGGCGAATCGGTTGCTTTGGTTACGGACGGTCGTTTTAGCGGCGGGACGAAAGGCGCCTGTGTGGGGCATATCAGCCCCGAGGCGGCGGTCGGCGGGCCAATAGGATTGTTAAGAGACGGTGACATAATCGAAATCGACATCCCGAATAACAAGATAAATGTAAAGCTGTCAGACGCAGAATTAGCTAAAAGAAAGAAATCCTGGAAGCCGCCAAAACCGAGGATAACAAAGGGCTGCCTTGCAAAATACGCCTCAATGGCCACAAGCGCAGACACCGGTGCTGTTCTGAAATGGTAGCTTCGATGTTTAAAGATACAAAACATCCCTGGTATGGTGAGGGATTGCATTTTGAATGTGTGCAGTGCGGAAGGTGTTGCTCAGGGCCGGCAGCCGGCTATATATGGGTCGCCCGGCAGGAGATTCAAATAATTGCCGATTTTCTGAAAATGGATGCCGGGGAACTGCGACGCAAGTTTTTCAAACGAGTCGGTTTCAGAACATCAATAATTGAACAGCCCGTGACAAGGGACTGCGCATTCTTACAGCAAATCGGCGGCGAAAAAAGATGCGTGATTTATCACGTTCGGCCGAAACAATGCAGGGACTGGCCATTCTGGTCTGATAACCTAAGGAACGCCGATGCCTGGAATAAAGCGACTCAACGATGCTGCGGTATTAACCGCGGCAGGTTCTACAGCTTCGATGAGATACAAAGAATTCAAAAGAGCAAAAAATGGCAGCAGGATGCGGAACAGAAAAACGGCCTTCCCAAAAGAGTAGCCGAGGTTTACGAGTGGCTGGATTTGCAAATACATCGCAACAGCGATTTATCTGGTAAATGCGAAACTTGCGGGCGGTGTTGTGATTTTGCCGATTTTGGCCACCATTTATTTGTCACCACGCCGGAACTATTGTATTTGGCTGCGAATTTGGGCGATGAAAAAGTAAGGCCGATGGCAGGTGACCGCTGTCCCTATAATACCGACGGCAGATGCACTATTTACAAATACCGGTTTGCCGGCTGTCGGATTTTTTGCTGCAAAGGTGATGCGGATTTTCAAAGCGAGATTAGCGAATCGGCTGTAAAGAGATTCAAATCCATCTGCGAGGAGTTCCAAATCCCCTATCGCTATAGTGACTTGCCGAGCGCATTAAATACTTTTGCGGGGGATTAAGCTGCCTTGAGTAAGTTTTCAGACAATGCTATAGTCTGACGATTAGAGATTGCTTCGCTTCGCTCGCAATGACACACCGAAACAGTCATTGCGAGGAGCGTTAGCGACGAAGCAATCTCTCAATATCTAAAAACTTTTTACAGGCAGATTAATACTTGTCGATGGGTGTTGGAATAGTTTGCTGCGGGTCGCGCAAGTTAATGTATTTCGCGTTATCTAATGAGCCGTATTCCTTATAATAACTGTAGAGCTTGGCGAGTTTTTCCTCGTCCTTTGCTTCTAAAAATTGCTGCCATTTGTCAATTTCAGCCCCCCAGATGATTTCGGTCTTGTTTTTCGTATATAGGATAATATGAGGAAAGCGGCTGTTTTCCCTGCCGTTGAAATTGCTGATGTCGATGCTGTCGATTTCATAAAGCAGGGGTTTATGTGGAACAACAAGCCTATCCATTCGGTCGAGGCGGTCTAATATGGCAACAGCAGCGGCGAGGTCGTCTTTTTGCCAGATTTGGCCCGAGCGAGGTAATTTTGTGACTACCGACAGTCCCTCTATTCTCACTATCGGCAGATTCGTCATCGGCACAAGGTCAAGCACAACCAGCTCATTGTCAATGTAGAAGCTGTGGAGGCCTTGTTTGACCAGGGCTAAGGGTTTTCGCCATTTGGCTTTGATTAGCAGGCGGTTGCTGATTGCCTGCACTTCCACTTCCTTCAACCAGGCGACGCTGGATTCAATTCTCTGCTGGACCGATTTTGCGGCTTTTTCGTCAAGCTTTAAGTTCGCACTGGCGGCTGTGGCGGCGGCGTAAACTTTTTCTTTGAGTGGTTCATTGACCCAGGCGGGGACATCCGTCAGCTCAAGAATAAGCGAGCTTTGCGAGGTGGAGGTGGATTTTATATATTTATCCAGAAGCACAAGGCCGATTCCTGCGGCAGCGAGGATGCAGACCAGCAGTAACACTTTCAAGATGCCAGTCAAGCTTAGCCAATAAGGTATGCGGAGGTGTTTCTTTTTTGACGTGCCGAGCTTAAATGATACCCTTGCCGTTTCGTTTTTTATTTTTTTACTTTTGCCCACTTTTATGTCCGGCTATCCGCTGTTCGATTAAGGACAGGTCGTTTGTTATTTTTGTTTTTCAATGCGGCCTTGATAATTTTTAAGCAAAGCTGGCTCATTGAGAGTCCGGCTTTTTCCGCTGCTTTGGGCAGAAGTGAATGTGTTGTGAAACCCGGGATGGCGTTGATTTCAAGGACGTAAGGTCTCCCGTCGTTGCCAAGGATGAAATCGACCCTTGCGAAGTGCCTGCAGCCGAGCACTTTGAAACAATCGAGCGCTGCAGCAGAGATTTTATCTACCAGGAGAGGGTCTTTAATGGTGTCGAAGAGATATTCTGTCCGGTCATCGACGTATTTGGCGTGGTAATCGTAGAAGCGGTTTTTGCTTTTAATCTCGATAATCGGAAGCGCCTGATTATCCAGTATGCCGACGGTTATTTCCCTTCCGGGGACAAATTCCTCTATCATACAATCGCCGAACTTGCTAAAACAGTCTTGTGCGGTTTCCAACAGCAAGTTTGGGTCATCGACGATGGAGATGCCGATGGTGCTTCCCTGTCTCAGCGGTTTTACGACATACGTTTCAGCAGGCCGGCGGAGCTGCTTTTGCAACTGCCGCACATCGGCCTGCGGGTCGAACAGGATTGCTGCGGGGGTGAGTATGCCCGCCTTGATAAAGACCTTTTTGCTTTCCCATTTGTCGAAAGCTAATTTGCTTGCAGCCGGCCCGCTGCCTGTATAAACAAGGGATTTATCTTCAAGTATCTGCTGGAGCTGTCCGTCTTCGCCGAACCTGCCGTGCAATGCTATGAAGAAGACATCGATGTCACCACCATTGAGTATGTTCAAATTGTCCGGCTGGATATCAGCTGTCACTACATTCAGGCCGGCATCTTTTATGGCGTCCGCTACGCAATTTCCGCTTTTGAGGCTGATGTCGCGTTCCTCGCTTATGCCCCCCATAAGGACGGCCACTTTTAATGGTTCGGCTCTTTCGACACTTCGACTATGCTCAGTGCAGGCTTTGCTCAAGACAGGTTTGCTCACCACAAGTTTGTTATTTACGTTTTTCAATCTGTTATACCAATATGTGCATTTTACTTTTTGTCGGCGTGTCGCAGGCCGCGAGTGATGAAACTAATTCCAGATTTCGATTTCAAGTTCGAGGTCGATGTCGAATTTTTCTTTGACCCTTTGTTTTATGGCATCAACGAGTCTTATAACATCGCGGCTTTGACAGCCCTTCTCAGCGATTATGAAATTTGCATGTTTTTCGCTGACGACGGCTTCGCCAATTTTCAGGCCCTTCAGGCCGGCCCTGTCAATCAGGGCCCCTGCCGAGACGCCCCGTGGATTTTTGAAGACGCAGCCCGCATTTTTTGTATTCAGCGGCTGGGTATTTTTTTTATAAATCCACACTTCCTTCACCGTCTGCATAATCTGCTGTGGGTCGGCGCCGGTCAGATTCAGCCGGGCGTTCAGAATGAACCTGGCTGCGATGTTTGTGCTGCGGTAGTCAAACATCAATTCCGGTTTGGTTTTTTCAAAAACGCCGCCCTTGTTATCCATCAGCGTGACGGTCTCCACGAGTGCTCCGATGTCGCCGAAGTTGCCGCCGGCGTTCATTTTTACGGCCCCGCCTATCGAACCAGGTATTCCGACTAGCGCCTCGATGCCGGAGAGTCCTTTTTTCACACAGGTCAAAACCAGCTTGCCAAGCTCCGCCCCGGCCCAGGCGGTGAGCTGCTCGCCGTCGAAATGCGTTTCCGTGAACTGCCCTGCTTCTAACTTTATGACCGCCGCCCGCAGGCCGGCGTCATTGATAAGCAGATTGGAGCCGAAGCCCATAACATAGACCGGGATGTTATTTTCGCTGCACCGGCGGGTGACTTTTTTAAGCTGTTCGACCGTGGTCGGCCTGATAAAATAATCAACCGGCCCGCCTACACCATACCAGGTATGCTGAGCGATGGGGTAATTGGTTTCAACTATTTTTTCCAAGCCACTGAATATATTCATCTGCCACCTTCCAGATATCACCAGCTCCCATTGTAACCACTAAATCACCGGGTTTTACCTGCTCTTTCAGATAATCACAAATCCGGTCAAAGCCGTCGATAAATACGGCATCGGACTTATTGTCCCGGATTCGCTCAACCAGTATCTCTGCGTTAATCTCTTTTTTGGCCTGCTGCGAATCTCTGACGAAATAGATTTCCGGCACAATAGTTATATCGGCAAGCTTAAAGCTTTCTGCAAAATCATCAAGCAAAAATCTTGTTCTGCTGTATTGATGGGGCTGAAAAATGCACCAAATCCGCTTCGGCTGATACCTCTGGCGTATTGCAGCAAGCGAGGCCTTGATTTCGGTCGGGTGGTGTGCGTAATCGTCGAGGATTGTGACGTCTTTGATTTTGCCTTTTAACATCAGCCGGCGGTCCATACCCGTGAAATTGCCGAGAATTTCAAATATTTGCTCTGTTGGCAGACCAATATTGACCGCTGCGGCCACGACCGCAAGGGCGTTGAGGACATTGTGCCTGCCCGGCAGCGCAATTTTCGCCGGTGCGAGCAGTTTGCCGTTGCGGAATACGTCAAAGGCGTAAAATCCATTTATCAACTGAAGGTTTTGTGCCGAGAAGCTGCAATTTTTGTCAAATCCGAAGGTCTCGCAGCGTACCAAACTGTCATTCCCTCTCTTTTTGTCATTCCCGCGAAAGCGGGAATCCATAATTATTTTTGCAACATTTGGGTCTGCGCCATTGGCAATTAGCACCCCGCCCGTTTTTATACCGTTGGCAAACTCACCAAAGGCCTCGACTATTTCGTCTTCATCTTTGTAGTAGTCGAGATGGTCTGGCTCGATATTCAGGATGCAGGCGATATTCGGTTTTAAATTCAGAAAGCTGCGGTCGTATTCGCAGGCCTCTGCAACGAAGTATTCGCCGTTTCCGACGCCTGATGAGCCGGCTAATTGAATAATCTCGGCCCCGATTGTGAAGTTTGGGTCGAGGCCTGCCTGTTTCAGGAGATAAACGAGCCAGCCGCTTGTTGTGCTTTTGCCGTGGGTGCCGGCAACGGCTATGCTGTAATATTGGTTGCTCAATACTCCGAGCATCTGGGCATATTTACAAACCTTGATGTTCTCTCGGCGGGCCAGCTTCAGTTCGGGGTTATCTTCCTTTATTGCAGCAGATATAACAACGGTGTCAGTCGCAGGGTCAAGATTATGCTCCTTGTGGCCGATTTTTATATCAGCGCCTAACTGGAGGAGCTTATCTATAACGGCACTTGTTGCCTGGTCTGAGCCGGTGACGATGCCTTTGTGTTTTATCAGGAGTTTAGCCAGGCCGCTCATCCCGACACCGCCGACGCCGATAAAATGAAATCTCTTACCGGCTATGCTGACGGCGCTATTGTCATTCCCGCTTTTTTTGTCATTCCTGCGCAAGCAGGAATCCATCTCACCGTTCTCGGCGGTTCTTTTCTTTACCTTTGACACATTTAACTTGACCATATACGCAGGCAGTCTATCACAGAAAAAGTATGAAGAAAAGAAAAATTGCATTCACGCTGTTCGCTTCTCGTTTAGCGGTCGTATCCCACAGAGCCGCGAACGTAAAGTGAGCGGTCAATCCCCTTCTAAATTCTCAATTCTACATTCTCTATTCCGTCTTCTGTCCTCTGTCTTCTGCTTGCTACGGCGAAGCGTAGCAAAGACGGGTCTGAAATGTCCTACCTGTCCGACTTGTCCGAAACGTCCGACCGGCGCGGTCGCCGGCATTTGTCCGCCGTTTGTCTGGCGGATTTATCCGCCTCAGGCGCGGCAATCTCGGTTAGCCCCCAAATTTATCTTGGGGGTCATATTCTGTTGTTTGTATGTTTTCCTCGAAAAATGTCACTCTTCAAAACAAGCATCGAATCGTACTTTACTTAATATTTCTCGCCATAGACTTTTATCGGTTTCTCTGTCGTAGAATTCGTTTAAGTCCAGCAAATCATCTATTGCCAGAAGTTTGTGCTTATCCTCCCTGCTAAGTTCATACCTTCCATCCTTTGACATTAAAACTTTCAGCAACAACGGAAAAACATAAGCGCCCATAAGCAGGTGCTCGGCAGGTATCCAGCCCCATTTATGCTGTGCGATATCATTCCCGTGGACGTAACTGTTCCTAAGGACATATAATTCATATATCCAGAACTGTACAATGTCCCATTCCCCTGAACATTTGGAATCTAATTGCGAAGGCACAATCTGCCTTTCAGCCAACCTCCTGCTATTCTCAACGGTAATGGTTACCCAACTCTCTAATTTTTTTGAAACCGCTTCACTTAATTGGTACCTACCGTTAGCGCTCGGGAACAGTCTGTCAAATGCAGTTGCCAACATTACAACCTCGGTTGTTCGGAGCACGCTGGGTGAATCTGTATTCGCTTGACGGAATAAATCTGATGCCCCAATAACAAGTCGGTCCAAAGAAGTATTCTTTTCCAAAACTTTCCCAAGCGTATCCAACCATGCCTGTTCAACCTTTTTGCAACCAGTTCGCATTCGGCATCCCGGCGGTGTTGACACTGTTATCTCGTCAAACTTGTACCCCATATCACTTGCACTTCCATCCCGTCTATTAGATGTGAAAGCAACCGAATCTTCCCCGACACTGAAATTATGAAAATATGGCTCAGTGAAAGAAGAATTAACATAGTTTACAAGATCACAGAAGAACTCGTTTTCTCCAATTAGTGCTGCAGTTAACAGAGTAACCGCTTCATAAAATGCCTGCCCCTCTTCTCCTTCGACTCGCTTAAAAGGAGGTCGTGATTTGTCCATCACTATTATCTGTGGGCTTTCCACCCTGCCGTTAATATACTTGTACATTCCGCAAATACTATTAAGTGACTCCGCAAACTCGCCAAATTTGTTGTCTTCCCGTGGCCATAACAGAAACTGGTATTTCCCCATCTCAAGATCTGTGCCAAGCTTGAGCCATGGTAATAAAACAACTGTATATACTTCTTTGCTCTTCCCCATTTAATTTCCTAACTATTGGTAAAAATCGTACAGGATTGTCCCCTAATCCTTGCCAAACACAAGCCGGAAACTTTCAATTTATGACTTCCAATTCCTGCTGTTGCCGCCTTCGGCTTTTGCGGTGAGTCCGTCGAATCCATTTTCCCCCAATTCTACCCAAACTGTGTTCATTTACAACGCCAAAATTTCCCGTGTAATCTTTTAATCCGCGATTAAATTTTCTTTTCCTGTCCACTATACGCTGACCACTGCACGCTATCCTTTTTTCAATCAAAAGCGCAAGGGGGTATGACCAAAAATCTCGAAGCGCGGCGCAGACCTCGCCGTCTTGTCCGGCGTAGTCCCGATGCCGTCTCGGGACGGAGGATAAATCTGTGTTTTTTGTCAGCCGGTTAATCGCCTCAGGCGATGCCCCCTAAGGGGCGGCGGACGAAAATGAGACCGTGACAGAAGCTCGCTTCGAAAACGGGCTTATTTGAGAACGCCACACTGGCTGACAAAATCCGTGTTCATCTGTGTCCATCCGTGGCTAATTTTTGTGCCTTTTGTGCCTTCTTGTGGCTGTATCTTCCAGCGCAATCTGCGCCATCAGCGTCTAAATATTTTTTTATCTCTCTGCGGTTTCTGCGTCCTCGGCGGTAAAAAACTGTTTGCCCGCCGTAGCTTTAGCGTAGGCGGGTCAATCAAATGCGCACCTACCTGCGCCCCAAAAACGGCTAATTTTAAAAAATCTTTACTCCTTTTCCCACATCGAGTTACGAGAATCGGCAATCGCCAATCAAGAACCTTTTTCGCATCAATCGCGCAAGTTCGCCTTATTACGGGATGCTCATACTCCGTCCCCGCAACTTTGACAAGTTAATATCGAGCACGAATCCCTGACCCCCGAACAATGAAAAAAGGAATCAATCAAAATGGAGTGATTATGCGAAACAAACCCAATTTGCCGAATACACAAATGGATATAACCTAAATTATGACAAAGGATTATGAAAATAAATCGCGCCTTTGGACTATGCGAAAACAAACCCAACAAACCCAATTTTACCCGCCTCTGGCGGGCTGGAGGTCTTGCCCGCCAATCCGTTTGGCGGGTTCATCAGCGTCTAAATATTTTTTCTCTCTGCGGTCTCAGCGTCCTCGGCGGTAAACATTTACCACTGTGCTTCGATGTAAGGGCCGATGGGGCCTTTGGGGACAGGTTTGGGGCGGGACTTGAGAATGGCTTCGGTAATTGCAATATCGGCCTTGTGGGTGATTTTGATGTTGGAGGAATCAGTTTTGACAATCGAAACTTTATAGCCTAAGGCTTCGATAAGCTGAGCATCGTCTTGGATTTTGCTTTTATCCAGATTTATAAGATTGGCGTAAGCTTTTTTGAGCAGTGAGGTTTTAAAAACCTGCGGGGTCTGGGCTTCGTAAAGGTCTGTTCTATCGACTGTTTTGATTATGGTATTGTCTTTGACCTGTTTTAGGGTTGCCACGACGGGACAAGCCAATATGGCTGCTCCGGTTTTAGCGGCTTCGGCTATTACGTTATCGAGCCACTCTTTTTTAACGCAGCATCGCACGGCATCGTGGACGGCGACGAGGGTAATGTCGTTTTTGACAAGCTCAAGCGCCTTAGCAACGGTATCGAAACGCTCGGCGCCGCCGAGGCAGACTTTCACGTTGAAAAATTTCAGATTAGGCCCCCATTTGACATCAACAATTTCTTCATCCTCTTGCGCTATGGCTAACAGTATCTGTTTTACGTCATTGCGGTCGGAGAAAAGCTCGACACTTCGCAGGAAGACCGCCCTGCCATCCACATCGACGAAGGGCTTTTTCCTTTTTTCGCCGAACCGGCTGCTCGCCCCTGCTGCACAGATAATTACAGCAACATTCTCAGACATCGCAGATTTTTACTCCCTGTGCCAGTGAGGTAAGCGGGTCGCGGGTGGGCATAAACTCCTGGCCGACGTAGCCTTTGTAGCCGGTCTCGACGATTGCCCGCATAATAGCGGGGTAATACAGCTCCTGTGTTTCGTCGATTTCGTTGCGGCCCGGGTTGCCGCCCGTATGATAGTGGCCGATGTATTGGTGGTAATCGCGGATTGTGCGGATTATATCGCCTTCCATAACCTGGGCGTGGTAGATGTCGTAGAGAATCTTCATCCGGTCGGAGCCGACCTTTTTGCAGACCTCGACTCCCCAGCCGATATGGTCGAACATATAGTCCTTGTGGTTGACCTTGCTGTTGAGATATTCGATGCAGAGATTGACCTTTTTCTCCTCGGCGTATCCGATGATTTGTTTAAGAGCCAAAACAGTATTCTCAATTCCTTCTTCATCGCTCATTCCCTTGCCGTTGCCGGAGAAACAGATTACATTCGGAAATCCATATTCAGCAGCGGCATCGATGCTTTCGCGAGTCTTAGCAAGGCACTCAGCGTGATTTTCTTTGTGACTGAGGCCATCCTGGAGACTGTGGGAAAAGAGCATCGCACATACCAAGCCGTGCTTTTTAACGGTAGGCAGGTCAGGCGGGTCGAGCAGCTCCACGGACTTAATCCCCATCTTCATGACGGCGGCACAAAGCTCATCGAGCGAAAGACTACCGTAACACCATCTGGAAACCGAGTGGTTAATGCGGCCATTTTTAACTACCCGTTCAACATCGCCAGCGCCAAATGCAGCGTTCGGCACAGCCATTCCCGTGATTGAGGCCGCTGCCGCACCTGCAATACCACCGAGTATCTGGCGACGAGTCATTATGCAATCTTTTTGTTTTGTCATTTTTCGGTCCTTTCCGTGATTTATTTGGGTTTAAGACAACATTTCAACGTTTATAAGATAACGTAAAGGCGTGAAGACATCAATATCGATTATAGCGGTTTTCCCGGGCGATTATTAAAACTCGATGCCGCGTCTGGCATTTTGGCCTTTATCGAAGGGATGCCTGATATTTTTCATTTCCGTCACTAAGTCTGCCAGTGCAATCAGCTCCTCAGATGCACCCCGGCCGGTCAGGACAATTTCGACGGCGGGGTGTTTCCTGTCGATGATGTTTTTGACGTCCTGCAATTCGGCAAGGCCCTTTGAAAGACAGAATATAATCTCATCGAGTATCAGCACATCGTAGAATTTTTTTTCGGCGGTTTCGGCGATTCTTTTAAGGACTTCACTGATAGCGGTCCTGGTTTGCCTGATGGTTTCTTCGTTATCAAACGACGCCGACATATCCCAGGGGATATCGAGGGCTTCGACCCTTATTCTGACTGCGCCGAGTTTGAGGGCGAAACGCTCACCGATATCAAGGGACGGCGGTTTCAGGAACTGGTATATCAGGACTTTGTTTCCCTGCCCTGCTGCACGCAGGGCCAGGCCGAAGGCCGCTGTGGTTTTGCCTTTGCCGTCGCCTGTATAAATCTGGACAAGCCCTTTCTCAAGCATAGCAGTATGTTAAAAGGTAAAAGGTAAAAAGTAAAAAGTAAAAGCAGGAATTTTTGAGTTTAGAAGCTATGTGCGTGAATCCGGCTCAACAAAAATGGAACTATATTGTGACGGCCATTAGTTTTTGCTGGGCCTCGGATTCACTGCTGGCTTGTTCACCGGGTTTAAAGGGGAGTGGGTGAACAAACTGGATTGTAATACGGCGAAGGAAATTATTTACCTCATCGACGCGGCGGACCTTAACCGAACGCGTAAAGCTTGTCATATCGAAAGATTGTCCCTGCAAAAAGCGGGGAACGCTAAAACGAGCGGTCAAATGCTGGCCTGCATAAGGACAGCGGTCAACGGTCTGGCAGGTAAAGGCGGCGGCCATACTGGAAATGTCAACCATCTGACCCTGTGAGAGGGTGTCGTTAAAATCCTCGGCGAACCAGACAGGCCACTGATAACGAAGCCGTTGTTCTCTTCTTCGCTCGTTATTATCTTCCATTGCCAATGCCTCTTTTTGTCTATGTTCCACGCAAGGCAAATCGGCAGATTCAGGGGGCGGCTTTATGAGCAGTTGCCGAAAAAATCGCTGCTGATTGAGCTGATGAGGGGGATTTGGGCTGTTTTGACCGGCAATAAAAGAAAAGGCCGGTGAAATTTTTTATGACTTTTTTGCTATCCTGCGGGTATGTTCCTATAATCAAACCCAGTTCAAGGTAAATACTGGCAGAAAAATAGATTTTCTTTAGACTAAAATAACCAGCTCAATTGTATTATAGGTGATGACCGGTCGTTCAAAGATAAAGCGTGCAGGATATAAATGATAGAAGATAAGCTGCTTATATGGAAATTCAAGCGTGGCAGCAATGATGCTCTCTGCCGTATCTATGAAAAGTACAAAGATAATCTGCTCAAGCTTGCAACTGCTCTTTTGAATGAAACAACCGCTGCAGAAGACGTTGTTCAGGATGTTTTCGTCTCATTTGCTCGGTCTGCGGACAATTTAAGACTTGGCGGCAATCTAAAAAGCTATCTTGCGACCTGCGTTGCTAATCGAGCCCGCAATTGGAACCACGCGAGAAGGCATCAGGAAACTACCGACCCAAATGAGGCCGAGTCATCTGTATCAAATTCAAAAAGGCCGGAACAATGGATTATTTACAATGAGCGATTGAAACTATTGAACGATGCAATTTCCCAGCTTCCATACCAGCAGCGAGAGGCGGTATCTCTGCACGCACAGGGTGGAATGAAGTTTAAGGCAATTGCCAAGTTGCAGGATGTTTCAATCAATACCGTCCAGAGCAGATACCGCTATGGATTGGATAAACTGCGGTCAATTTTAGATAGTGAGGCCGAATTATGAGACCGGCAAAAAACGTAGAGAAGCTAATTAGAAATATTGATATTGATACCAACGCTAAAACGGATAAAGCCGTCCTTGATGATGTCCTCAAGGCATTTGAAAACTCAAAAAGCAAGAAATCGGCTAAACTTGAGCCGAATATCTGGAGAACAATTATGAAAAGCAGAATAACAAAACTCGCTACAGTAGCGGCTGTTTTACTAATCGTTGCAGCCACTGTTACAGTTTTAGATCATTTAGCTAAACCTGCCTATGCGATAGAGCAAACTATTGAGGCAATGAAAAATATAGTCACTATTCACTTTTTCGCAAGGGACTGGCAAAACAGGAGATTAGAAGCTTGGATAAAGGTCAATCCTCAGACCGGCGAAAATGATTGTCATTACCTTAATGAGCCTGAACTAGGACAAATAAGCATATCAACTCCTGAGATAACGTATTTCTATCATACAAACGAAAACATGGTCAGAATTGTCGAAGGACAGGCCCTCAGATCTGATATACGTTTTGGCCGTTATATCGAGGACATCTTAGACAGAGTCATCGAGCCAGAGCATGGTGAAATCCAGATTATTAAAGAGCATGACCCGAATACAGGAGAAGAGGTCGTAGTACTCTGGGCGGAATCCCCAAACTACGAGATGGAGGCCTTTATTGACCCTAAAACCAAATTGCCAGTTAGAATTAATTTTGCTAAGGCCCTTCCAGGCCAAATCATAAAGAGCGTCGACGAAATATACTACAATGAACCATTACCTGAAGGTCTGTTCGATTTTAAAATTCCTGAAGACGCTCAAGTTATAAGGGAACAGCCATTATTGTCTGTGATTGATGACCCCAACTACGGCATATCAGCTGAGGGCTTAACCAAGGACGAGGCTCGTATCAAAATCATTAAAGAATTTTGGCATCATGTTATTAATAAAGATTTTGAGAGTGCACATATGCTGCTACCTGTTGCCGATGTTGAGAAAATTAAAAGTGTAATTGGTGCACTCAGCGGGGCTATTGAATTAGTAAGCGTTGGCGAGCCTTTCGAAAAGCCGAATATTACTTTTGGCATTCTTACACCAGTTAGAGTGCGGTTTTCAGATGGAAAGATTTTGGAGCTATACCAGATAACTCACTTCAGAAGAATTGATGGAAAGTTGTCCTGCGTTTTAGCGGGAGAAGGACAAAAGTCTAAAAGAATTGAGTAATACGGGTCTGCATAACTTTTTGTTCAGAAATCGAATAGTGTAGGACGATTCTTGTTGAAAACAAAGGCCGGGCTTATTTCGCTCGGCCTTTTTTATATCTACGCTTATATAATCAATGGCTGATTTGTCGCACGAGTTTGATAAATTCTCGGCCGCGCTGCTCGAAATTATCGAACATATCATAGCTCGCACAGGCAGGACTTAAAAGGACAATGTCACCGCTGAGCGTGAGCTGTCGGGCCAAATTGACTGCTTCGGTTAATGAGTCAACGACCTGGACTTTCGTGTCCCGTGTCCCGTGTCCCGTGACTGGTTGTTTGAGATTGCTTCGTCCCCTCGACAAGCTCGGGACAGACTGCTTTGCTCGCAATGACGACTGGGCTTTACGTATTGCCGAGGCGATTTTTTGGGCGGCTTGGCCAATGAGAATGGCTGCTTTTGCTTTTTGTGCTATTTTCTCGCCGAGTTCATCGAATGGCAGATTTTTATCGTAGCCGCCTGCGATGATAATCACTGGCTGCTCGAAGGCCTCCAATGAAGCGATTGCACTTTCCGGCGTAGTGGCTTTTGAGTCGTTATACCAGCGAACACCATTTATCTCTGCTGCAAATTCGAGCCGATGAGGCAACGCCTTAAATTCTGAAAGATGTTTCTTTATTTGTTCGTCTTTAACACCGAAATGCCGGGCAACAGTAATAGCAGCCGCAAGGTCAGAGAGATTAGCTCTGCCAGGTAAAGAAAAATACCTGCGAATTTCCTCGGGGACATCGTCCGCTGAAAATTTGATGCAGGTTCTGCCGGTATCTTTTTTGTATTTTTCAAACCATTCGACGCTGACTTTATCTTCAGCGTTGAAGATGGAAACAGGGGAAGAGTTTGTATCGAGTTTTTGCAGTTTGAAAATGTTTTCCTTGGCCTTGCAGTAAGCGGCGAATGTACCGTAGCGGTCAAGGTGGTTTGGCGTAAGATTTGTCAGCAGTGCGACTTTCGGCGCCTTTTTGATTTGCGCTAATTGCTCGATTTGAAAGCTCGATAGTTCCAGCACAACCAAATCATCGGCGCCGATTTGGTCTATTATGGTCAAAAGCGGCTCATTGCCGATATTGCCGCTCAGCCACACCGTGGCTCGTCGCTTGTGACTTCCCTCGACTGCGCTCGGGACAGGCGTGACTCGTGAATCGTAACCACCCCTCAAAAGATGTGCGGTCAGGGCGGCGGTTGTGCTTTTGCCGTTGGCGCCCGTTATGCCGATTATCACCGCAGGACACATTTCAAAGAAGATATTTATCTGGGATGTCACCAGTCTGCCTGCTTTTCGGGCGGCCTTGAGAAACTTATTATCGTTCGGCACGGCGGGATTGGCTATTATTATATCGGCCCGCTGAAAATCACTTACTTCGTGCGAGCCGAGATGAAATTCGATATCAGGAAATTCTTTAAGCTGATCAATGGAATATTGTAGTTTTTCGGCTGGGGCCAAATCCGTTATTATTACTTTTGCGCCGGTCTTTGCAGCAAATTTTGCGGCATCGACTCCGCCGCCAAATCGCCCCAGCCCCATTATGAGAACAGATTTGCCTTTGAGAAAAGCTGTGTCCATATTAATGAGCTTTGCCCAGCAGTTTGACGACTTGGCTATGGAGCAATGGCAGGTCTTTCGCTACGACATCCCAGACGACGGTATCCTCAACGAGGTCATATCCATGAATCAGGATATTGCGAAAAGAGATGATGCGTTTGTAATGGCTGATTTGATTAGCCACATCCGGCAAGGTCTTGACGAGTCGGTTCAGGGCCTCTCCGATAATTTCAAACTGCCTCTCCACACCGCTTCGGAGCAGGCGGTCCTGTTGATAATCCTGAAACGTTTTGCTGTCGGTAAACGCAAATATTTCTTCGCAGGCCCGCCGAACATCTTCGAGCAGTTTCTTGACCTCAAGCTGCATATAGCACCCTTCGACTTTTGTTGATGGCTTCGAGGAAATAAGGATTCTTTATGGCACGCGGCATTACCAGGTCAACATGCCTTTTGAAGAGATTTTCTATTGATTCCAGCAGGCCGAAATAATTATCCGCATATTCACCCTGTTTTAACGGCTGAAATTCAACAAGAAAATCTATGTCGCTCTTTTCGGCATCGAATTTTTTTTCGTTTACGGCCGAGCCGAATAGTTCAAGACGCCGAACCCGATATCGCACGCAAAGAACTTTGAGCGGTTCACTATTTTCCTCTACCAGACTTATCATAAACACTTACCGCTTAAAAAAATTGCAGCCATATAGCATACACAATTAACAAGTATAATAAAGCCCGTAAGTCAGGCCGGCAAGAGAAAATATATCCGTTACCTTTACCTTATCAAAGTTTTGTCTGCATTGCGTTGGCCAGGTCAATTTTGGCGTCGATAACGGCCTGTTCGATACATCGCTTCCAGTCATCCCCGAATTGCCCCTTATACTGGGGTTTCTCATAAGCATAGATTATCGAGCGTGAAGCGTTGATTAAGGCGCCGGTGCCGTCAGGTTTGCAGAAGCGGATACAGTCAACTGCAGATGCGCCCTGTGAGCCATAGCCCGGCACAAGGAACAAAACCTTGTCGTATTTTTCCCGAAGCGCCGCTGTAACCTGCGGTGCGGTTCCGCCGACTACCATTCCGATGTTGCTGTAGCCGCTATTGCCGATTCGTTCAGGTTTGGTTGCTATTTCGTTGACGATTTCAGCAACTCTTTCATACATTGTTTTGCCGTCGGCATCGGTAAAATCCTGAACTTCCGCAGCCGAGGGATTGCTGGTTCTGACCAGTACAAAGACGCCTTTGCCCTGCTTTGCGGCCATATCTGCAAAGGGTTTAATGCCGTCCGTTCCCGTATAGCCGTTTATGGTAATGGCATCGGGAGTGAGTGTGTCCTCCAGCCCGACCAGTTCCGGATTTTCCAGATGAGCGACGGCGTAAAGCTCGGCAGTGTGGCCTATGTCGCCGCGTTTTACATCGCCGATTACCTCCAGACCCAAATCATCGGCTTCGGAAATCAGGGCATAATAACTTTCAATGCCTTCCCAGAGATATTTTTCAAAGAAAGCGATATTTATCTTCACAGCCGGCACCATTGGCGCAACAATTCGCATTGTTTGTGTGCAGTAATCGAAGATTGCATCCACGGCTGAGGCTGCATCAAACTCATCGTTCATATCGCGATGGTTTTTTATCGCAGCCGGCAACCGACCATAGAGAGGGTCAAGCCCGACAATCAATGGTGTTCTCTTGCTCTTTACGGCCTCGCAGAGGCGGTCAGCAAAATGACTTGTCATCAGTTAATTCCTTTCAAAGCAGTTTGTAAGCCCGTCAGAAAAATCTTTTCAGCAAACGTTTGATACACTATAACCATCGGCCTTGTTTTTAGCAATTGATTTTACAAAAACTAAAAAGTATTATTGCGCTGTACCTTTAACATACCAACCCAAAATGTTGATGTCGCCGAACAAAATAGAGCTAAATGCTCGCAGAAGAACGAAATTCAAAAAGAAAGCTCCTTTCTTTTTGGCCGGCTTGATTGCTGTGCTGGTCGTGGCAGTTGTCTTTTCTTTACTTCTGCACAGGCCTGCTTACTATGACCCGCCGGTTTTTGTTTACAGCAAAGAGGTCAGTCCATATCTGACACACGAATTGCTGCCCCAGCTTTATAACGGCGTACAGCTTCAGGAACCATTCGATTTATATGTCTCACAGGAGGGGATAAACGACGTGATTGCCCGGTCTAAATGGCCGAGGGAATCCGATGGCATCAGGTTTTCGGCGCCGGAAGTGCTTTTTGTGCCCGGCAGGATTGTGCTGATAGGAACTGCGGATGCGGGCGGTATGGAATTTATTGTCACAGTTGCGGCAGAACCGGCCTTTGACCAGAGAGGTCTGTTGAATGTGCGGCTGGCAAAAGTAAAGATTGGCGCTATGAATATCACACCGCTGGCCAGGATGGCAGCTACAAGGATATATCAGCGGTGGTTTGCCGCGAAAAATATTGAGACAAAGGATTTACGAGCTAAAATAGCTGCATCATTGCTGAATAATGAACCTTTCGACCCGGTTTTTGAGATTGAGGATAAAAAGGTCCGTGCCAAAAAAATAACTATTTCCGATGGTAAATTGATATTCCACCTTGCTGTAGCTGATGCGAACGGAAAAGACCCTCTAAACAATTAGAAGGATATTTTATAGGTCTTTTGGTCTTGCGGGTTGTGTTTTTGGCTGTTAAGTGCGTTTTTTTTGTTCGACTTAAGGTTGAAAATTATATAAATTGTGCCAGAAAGTTATTGCTGTTGACGGGTTTGACGATTACTATATTAGCTTTGACCATAAGGATTAACGGCTGCCAAAGCTAAACTATGAGGTGTGAGAAGATGATTTTGACGGAATTGTTTGAACGGTGCGGGGTAGACGAATAATGTGTCTGCGCTGCCGGACTTTTGCAGAAGTGGTGGCCCGGGAATCGATGTTTCCGCTTCTATGCCTGGAAATGAACGAGGAAAGTTGCTGCAGGGCCTGTATTTTGCGATTTGCAGTGAAATGCGGCCCCAACCGGAGGTGGTTGATGTAGTGTAAAAGCGAACAACCTCGGTTTGTTTTCGGTGTGTTATTGAAGTGGAAGCTGCTTAGGTTTCCACTTTTTTTTGTCCTGTTTTTAGTTAGGAAGTGAACGAGAAATGAATCAGGAACTGATCAGAATAGTGGACAATATCTCGCACGATAAAAATATCGACAAGGAATCGATATTTGTTGATTTGGAAGAGGCTATGGTTTCTGCAGCGAGGAAACACTTCAGCGAGCCGGAAGGCAACGTAACGGTGCGTATAGACAGGGTCAGCGGCGAGATTACGGCCTTTAAGGATGGGGTGCAAATCGATATGAAACAGCTTGGGCGAATTCCCGCACAGACCGCCAAACAGGTGATGATACAGAAGATAAGGGCCGACGAAAGAGACAGCATCTATACCGAGTTTATCCAGCGAAAAGGCACGATTGCAAACGGCTCGGTCGTCCGGTACGAAGGCGGAACACTTATTGTTAATCTGGACCATCGCGCCGAAGGCTTTATGCCGAAGGGCGAACAGATAATGGGCCAGACGCACCGTCCCGGCGAGAGAATTCGATGTCTGATTCTTGATGTCAAAGAAGTAGCCAACCAGGTCAAGATTATTCTTTCCCGCACACACCCTGATTTTATCCGCAGATTATTCGAGCTGGAGGTGCCGGAAATTGCGGAACACATCATAGAAATGCGGGCGATGTCGCGGGAAGCCGGCTACCGAACCAAGCTGGCGGTTGCTTCACTCGACGACAAGGTTGACCCTGTTGGAGCATGTGTAGGAGTGCGGGGCAGCAGAATAAAGAACATAGTCGATGAGCTCGGCGGAGAAAAGATAGATATTGTTCGCTGGAATGAGTCCTCGCAGGTTCTTATCACGAACGCTTTGATGCCGGCAAAGGTCAGCGAGATTGCCTTGTGTTTTGAGCTTGGAAAAGCAACGGTGGTTGTAGATGAGGAACAACTCAGCCTGGCTATCGGCAAACACGGCCAGAATGTTCGGCTGGCTGCGAGACTGACCGGCTGGGATATCGATATACTAACGCCGGACGAGTACAACCTGGGCATTGAACGATTGACAACTTCCGTCAAGAGCGTAGAGAGGGCCAATGATGCGATAATCGACAAGCTGATAGCACTGGGAGTCATATCGGTTTTGGATTTAGAGGATATAGGAACAGAACCGCTTATTAACGAGCTGAATATTGATGCCGAACTGGCTAAAAATCTGATTGCGGCTGCAAGCGAGGAAGCCAGGCGTCTGGCGGCTGAACCAAAAAAACAGGCAGAAAATTTGCTGGAGCAACAGCCGCAGGTGGAAGAAGCGGATAACTAAAGTAAACGACGGATTCGTGGACGACGGTCGAAATCGAACCATCAAACACGAGCCGGGAAACGTAAAAGTGGCTGCTACAAGAGTTTATATTTTGGCGAAAGAGCTTGGTGTCAAAAGCACCGCTATTGTGAAAAAGTGCCAGGATGAGGGTCTTGACATCAAGAACCACATGGCGGTTATTTCAGCAGGACTAGCGGCGACCATACGCGAATGGTTCACTGAGGGTGAGAATATAACGACGGTTGAAACATCTGCGAAAGTGGACTTAAAAAAGGTTCGGGTCAAAAAGAAGCCAAAGCCTAAACCTGCTGAGAAGACGACAATAATCAGCGAGGCCGAAAAAACCGATACCGAGGCCGATGAGCCGGTGGTTGAGACCGCTGCGGCAGCCGAGCTTAAAGTGCCCGAACAGGAAGCGGTAGCGGTAGAAGAGCCTAAACCGGCAGAAAAACCGAAGCCCGAACCGATATTACCTGCAGGGCCGATTTTAGAAAAGCCCGAGCCGGCCCGCCTGACCGGGCCGCAGGTCGTCAGGGTCGAAAAGCCGGAAGTGGTTCCGCCGCCAAAACCGAGGCGAAAAACCAGACACGATGCGCCTATTACCGAACCATTGATGTACGACGAAAGTGAGTCGGAAGAATCAACCAGTACCTTTCCGAAAGACAAGAAACGGCTGCCAAAGCGACACAAAGAAAAAACAGTTGGTCGTCGGCTGGACAAGCCGGATATAGAAGCGCCAAGGAAGCCCAAGTTCGGCAAATGGCGACAAAGGGATATTGAAGAGAGACAGGCCCGGCTTGATGCGGTCCGAGGCGAGGGTCTGCGATTAAGGCCGATGCGGAAAATCGTAACCAAGGCGCATTCGGCTGTTGCTGCGCCTGTCAGACCCCAAAAGGCAACCGTAGCCGAGCCAATCACTGTGAAGGAACTGTCGGCTGTTCTGGCGGTTAAAGCAAGTGACATTATCGGCAAATTAATGCAGCAGGGAGTGATTGCAACAGCTAATCAGACTATAAGTCCGGATGTTGCCGAACTGGTTGCGCTGGAATTCGGCACTGAATTGGTTGTGGAAGCCAGGAGGACGCTGAGTGAGCAGATACGTGCCGAGTTTGAGCAGCGGCCGAGGGAAAATCTTAAGAGGCGGTCGGTGGTCGCTGCAATGCTCGGTCATGTTGACCACGGCAAGACCAGCCTGCTGGATAAAATCAGGTCAACTCAGATAGCTGCCGGAGAAGCCGGCGGCATCACACAACATATCGGGGCATATCAGGTTACACTGGACGATAAGAAGGTGACGTTTCTCGATACCCCCGGTCACGAAGCTTTTACAGCTATGCGAGCCAGAGGCGCCAATATGACAGACGTGGTGGTCCTGACGGTGGCCGCCAATGACGGGGTGATGCCGCAGACCATTGAGGCAATACACCATGCACAGGCGGCAGAAGTGCCGGTTATTGTGGCATTGAACAAAGTAGATTTGCCCGGCTGCGATTACAATCGAATTTATTCGCAGTTAGCCGAGCAGGAGCTGGCGCCGGTTGAATGGAGCGGTAAGACCGAAGTGGTCAAAACAAGCGCAGTCACCGGCGAAGGCATTGACAGCCTGCTCGAACACCTTGACTATGTGGCCGAACTGCTCGACCTCAAGGCGGACGATACCATTCCCGCAACAGGATGGGTTGTTGAGGCAAAGATGTCGGCACAGCGCGGGCCTGCGGCGACTTTATTAATTAAAGAGGGCCAGCTGTGCAAAGGCGATGTCGTATTGGCCGGCGGCACGTTCGGCAAGGTTAAGACCTTAAGAGACAGCTTTGGAAAAAGTATAAAGGTGGCTACAAGCTCTATGCCGGTTGAGATAACAGGCCTGAGCGATGTCCCACAGGCCGGCGATAGATTTTACTGCCTGGACGATATCAACAGGGCTAAAGCCGTCGCCGAAGAAAACCAAATGCTTTCGAGAGAAAATCTGCTGGCAAAACAAACAAAGGTGACGCTTGATAATCTGTTCAGTCAGATAGAGGCGGGCAAGACGCACGACCTTAATCTTATCATCCGGGCAGATGTGCAGGGTTCAGTGGACGTTTTAATAAAATATTTATCCGATTTGAGCACCGATGAAGTAAAAATCAAGATACTGCACGCCGCCCCGGGCGGAATTACAGAGGGCGACTGCCTGCTGGCCGAAGCATCGAATGCCATTATCATCGGTTTTAACGTCGTTGCCGAAGATTATGTGGCAAAACTTGCAGAATCCAAAGGGATTGAGATTAGACTCTATAACATCATTTACCGTATAACAGAAGATTTGCAGAAATCTATGGCAGGCCTGCTCGAACCCGAGGAGCGGGAGCAGTCACTCGGCAGGGCCACGGTGAGGGCGCTTTTTAAGATTTCAAGGATTGGCACAATAGCGGGCTGCTATGTTAGTGACGGTCTCGTGACCAAAAATGCAAAGATGCGACTGATACGCGACAACATCGTTATCAGGGACAACCTGACCATAGAGACACTAAGACATCTCAAAGACGATATTCGTGAGGCCAGGGCAGGTATGGAATGCGGCATCAAGATAGCAAAATTCGATGATGTTAAAATCGATGATGTTTTTGATTTCTATGAAATCGTTAAAATAGCAAGGACTCTTTAAGCGTATCCCGCAAATCGCAGGGTGGAATTATATCTCGAAGGGGATGCTGGTTGTTATGCCTACAAGAAGGCAGGAAAAAGTAGCTCGTCAGGTAAAAGAAGCGGTAAGCGACGCTATCGCCAATCATCTTAACGACCCGCGTATCGAAGGCTTTGTGAGCATTACGAAAGTCGATATGGCAGCCGATTTGCGCAGTGCCGACGTATATTTCAGCATTTTCGGCAAGGGGGAAGCGAGCGAGAACAAAACCTTCACCGCAATAATGCATGCGAAGAGTCGAATACAATCTTTGCTGGCCGGCAAATTGAATTGTAAATTTTGTCCCGTCCTGCGTTTTCACAAGGATGATACATTCAAAAAAGTGATGGAAACAATGAAACTAATTGACCAGGCTGTCAATGAGCAGACAAATGAGAATGAAGCCGGCCGGTCCCAGGACTGATTATAAATTTATCCGTCACGGTTACATTAAACTGCGGCGGTAAACAGCCAAATACCCATAGAGGCTTCTATGAAAGACAGCAGAGAATATTCGAAAAAAGTGCGGAAGTTATATAATTCGCTGAAACGCATATACCCGAAGGTCCACAAACCGGTATATGACGACCCTGTAGATGCGCTTGTTTATGCCATCATCAGCGCCGAGATGAGCGAATCGGCGGCACAATCGGTGATTAAACGATTTACCAATTACTTTGTCAACTGGAATGATTTGCGTGTTTCACGAACAGAAGAAATCATCGAAGTGTTAGGGACAGATACTGCTGCTACAAGGAATACCGCCCTGGCGATTAACACTGCCCTGAAGGCCGTGTTCGACAAATATGATATGGTCAGTCTGAAGGCGCTGCGCAAGATGAGCAAACGCCCTGCCAGGGGAATTCTTGAGAAGATAGAGGGAACCAACAGGTTTGTGGTTGATTATTGCATGCTTACGGCGCTGCAAAGTCATGCTATACCGCTTACCAAAAAAATGATAGAATATCTAAAAGCCGAACAACTGGTCCACCCCGACGCTGAGCATCAGGAAATAGAGGGGTTTCTGGCCAGGCTGATTTCTGCTGAAGATGCTTATGAATTCTACGCTCTTTTGCGGCAGGAGAGCGAGTCGAGCAAGGCCGGGGCGAAGAAGAAAGCGGCTGTTAAGACAGATGTGCCGCCCGAAACTATAAACAAATGAAAAAGGCTGATTGTCTAATATGGCTGAAAAAATACTGAAATTAGGTATTCCCACAGGCAGCTTGCAGAAAGCAACGGTCGAGCTTTTTGGCAAAGCCGGCTTCGATATTGCTGATTCTGAAAGAAGCCTCCAGCCGAGTGTTGATGATGAACAAATCGAGGCGACTTATATGAGGGCGCAGGAGATGAGCAGATACGTCGCCGACGGCGTTCTCGATGCCGGCATTACAGGATATGACTGGATAATGGAGAATGAATCCGACGTCGTGGACGTTGCCGAGCTTGCTTACAGCAAGATTACAAGCAAGCCCGCCAAATGGGTATTGGCCGTCCCCGATGAGTCAAAGGTGACAAAGCCGCTGGACCTGCAGGGCGGCATTATTGCAACCGAGCTGGTTAACGTCACAAAGAAATATTTTGCGGATAAAAATATTGATGTAAAGGTGGAATTTAGCTGGGGAGCTACGGAGGTAAAAGCCCGGCTGGTAGATGCAATAGTAGAGCTTACCGAGACCGGCACATCACTGCGGGCAAACAATCTGCGGACAATAGATACGGTGATAACATCCACGACCAGACTGATTGCAAATAAGAAGGCCTGGCTGGATAAGTTCAAGCGGGAGAAGGTGGAGAATATCGCTATTCTGCTCAAAGGCGCCATAGAAGCCCGCAGCAAGGTCGGCCTGAAAATGAACGTTAAAAAGGGCGACCTTGATGACGTTTTGAAAATCTTGCCTGCTGAAAAAAGCCCGACCATTTCGGGTCTTGCCGATTCAGATTACGTGGCAGTAGAAGTGCTTATCGACGACAAGGTCGAGCGCACCCTGGTTCCAGCCCTGAAACGTGCCGGCGCTACAGGAATAATTACATACCCTCTCAATAAAGTTATCCACTGATCAGATAAACACCGGGACTGTGGAAACCGGTTTTCAAATTGAGAATATATTTATTTTGCTCTTGAGAGGTAAGAGCTGTCGTCGGTGCTGATGCGCACGACCTCGCCGACCTCGATAAAGGGCGGCACACGAGTCTTCAGGCCTGTCTCCAGCACGGCTTCTTTTAATTGATTAGTCACAGTAGAACCTTTGGGCATAGGAGTCGTTTCAGTGACAATCAGCTCAACCACCTTGGGCAGCTCAATCGATACTATCTTGCCCTCGTTTAACAAAACCACCACGGATGTATTAGACCTGAAAAACTTTATAGAGTCGCCTACCAGCTCATTGGGCACCGTCATCTGGTCATAAGTCTTGTTATCCATAAAGACGTGCCCGGTATTGTCGGAATAAAGGTATTCCATCTCGCGTCTATCAAGATACGACTGCTCAATATCCTCCGTGGAACGCAGCCGTTTTTCCATCAGCACACCATCGGGGAACCTTCTTAGTTTGGCCTGCACAAACGCTCGAAGGTTTCCGGGGGTGACGTGCGATGCCTGAAAACATATATAAAGCGCACCATCCAGCGTGACAGCCATACCAGGTCGCAAATCACTTGCCTTCATTTCAATCTCCCAAGGTAAACTCATTTATAAAATCAGCACTCGTATATCCGAGCGCTATTATACCAAAGTCGGCAGCGGAGTTCTATTAGTTCTATTTGCCGGAACTGTCCGTTTCAACGGTAGGGTTAAGATATTTGAATTCAAAGAAAAAACCCTCCGGCCTGCTGACGCCATAAAAAGCAGACAGTCCGAAATATTTGCGTACGGCATCGAACTCGGGCAAAAGACCAAGATTCGGCAAATCAACGCCCATCTGCGAAAATACCATAATCGGATTCGGAGTCACTGGCATACCCGAAACCTGGGTTTTGCCGGTTTCCTTCATCATCCACCAGAATAGTTCTGCTGAAGCGGCATTGTCTTCCACGGCAGCCAGCCCTGCGACTGAAGGGATGGCTGATTTGGCGATGTCAAACCACTTTGAGGAATCTAATGAGGCAGCTTCGGCACTGCTCAATGTGCGAATGGCCCGCTCGACAGTCGATTCAGTGCCGAAAATAATATGAGTGTCGGTAACAGTGAAGGCAAGCCGAGTCATTTGTGGGACAGTTGAATCGGCAGGTGCCTGCAACGGCGTCTGGCCGCCGGGCGTAAAGGCCGGCATAAAACCTGACAAATCAATCAGATAAATCGTGTGCCCCAAAAGCTCTCGCCGGGCGTCAGGATTGTTTGCAGCTATCATTTTGTCGTGCACAAGGGACAGGGATTTCTCAAGGGCCTTACGGTCTGCCACAGCCACTGCGAAAAGTGTTTCAGCCGGCGTTGAACCGGCCGAGAACGGTTTGTTCATATTTTGAGCGATGATAATCTGCGAGCCGAGGCGGTCAATAACATCGCTTTTTAGCTGCACACCCGGCTCACCCTCAGGACTGGCTGGCAGCAGCGGCGTCTGCAGGACGGCGGCCTGCATCGGATTGATAGCATACAGAATATTGTAAAGTTCATCGTAAGCTTTTTTGATGTTCAGATTGAAAAATGTCACCGAATAAGCTGTTGCAGGAATAAAACGCGGAACTGTGAAAGCCGCCGATTCCATCTCAAGCATCTTGCAGATGCCTTTTTTTGCGCCTTCGAGCTTCAGAATTGTCCTGCCGGAACAGGAACTGTCGGGGCTTCTGCCGATGCCGAGCGAAGCGCCTAACGACGAAACGTTATCAAATCCCAGGTTGGCTATAGTTGTCCTGGCCTCGCCGGCGGTGTCCGTAGTGAGGGCGGTTTTGATAATTTGCCTTATGTTTATATAGATATCGATATCGTGATACGGCCCAACGGCCTTTATGGTAGTTGTGTAATCCGTGTCGCTTGCGAGCGTGGGGCTGCCGGCGCCTTTGATTTGCGCTACGGTGAATTTAAGGATGTCAGGGTCCGTAGAGCATATAAAACTGTCATCTATAAAGCAGTAGCAGAACGTCGCAGATGCCTCGTCAATCATTGTTTCAATGCTTACTCCGCGGTAATCTTCGCTGCTTTTCTGACGGCCTCCCATATCGATGTTCTTCTGGACAAGTTTGCTTACCGTTTCTTTGATTTGGCTGATTTTTTCGCCCCACTGGGTTATTATCATAATCGGCGGCTCGTTGAGGTCTTTTGTTTCCTCTCCGAGCACCAGGGCAACAGCGACCCTGCCCTGCGGCAGCACGTCCGCATCCATAATCGTCCTGAAGATATTGTTTTCATCCAGCTTTTTGATTTTTTCATTCCATTTTGCTTTGACGTCATCTACGAAAGCGGCCATCGCCGGGTCTTTGTAGAGTTTGTAAAAGCTGGTCTTTTCAAATTGTTCTTTAAGCCGGCTGAAATTTTCGGTATCCACCAGCAGGATAGTTTGAGGCGGGACAAGCCTCGCTGCCTCCGGCAGGACATCCGCCCCGGCAGGCAAGGACATAACAGTTATAAGGACACAACCCAGAAGTGCAGCAATCGCTTTTATGTTCGCTTTGTCGGAATATTTCATTTTTATAACCTTTCCAATCAGTGAAACCGAGCTTTGAGCTAAAAGCAGAAGATTATTCCTGATGCCTTATGAGGAGGATTTTGAACCTTGTGCCGAGGTTTTGGATTTTGTGTTCCGCTTTTCGTTTTTAGTGGGCTTATCCTTTCTTTTCCTTGAGGAATTTCGGCTCGGTCTTGTTTCGTCTTTGGTCCGGCTGGATATACCTGAAGCCGGTGCTTGGGCTGTCCTTGTCGTATATGAAGGCATCGCGGTTATCGAGGAAGTGCTTTACATAGTTGACCGGTATGGCAAAGCCCAGTCCGCCGAAAAATATGTATCCCATATTTGTTACGCCGATGACCTCGCCGGCAAGATTAAACAACGGGCCGCCCGAGTTGCCCGGGTTGATATCGGCGTTAGTCTGGACATAGACAAGCCCCTCGAAGGCTCTGTTTGTTGAACTAATGACGCCGTCGGTCACGGTTCGTTCCAGGCCGAGCGGGTTGCCGATGGCAAAAACTTCTTCACCCACCCTGATGCTGTCAATATCGCCAAGGTATGCGAATGTCACTTTTGCGTCCCCGAGGTCTTCGACCTTCAGCAGTGCCAGGTCAACGAAAGGATTGATGGCTTCGATTTTTACCTTCTTGAATTTCTTTTTCTCGAAGCCATCCTTTGCTTTCTGGAACATAGTCACTTCGACCTTGGTTTCCCTTTCTATCACATGATAGTTGGTTATTAGATACCCCTGCTCATTGACAAAAAAGCCTGAACCTGTTCCCGCCGGGGTTGAAATCTTTACAACCGCTTCGGAGTATGCGTCAACGCATTTTTCGATGGTTGTTTTTTCCAGGTTGCCGACTCTGTAGAACTGACCGGCCGGCTGCTGCGGCTTGCCTGCTTCCTCTTCGGGTTTATTGACATCGGTTTCCTCGATATCGGGCGTTGTGGAGTATTTATATTCGAGTATGTCCTCTTTCGGGATTGACAGGACGGTTACGCCGATGTCCATATAGATGACCGTTTCTTTTTCAGCAAGGATATCGCCGGTCAAGGTCTGGCCCTGTTTCAGAATGACCGTATCGGCAAGGCAAAAGCCGCAAACCGATAAAACAAACAAAAAAAACAAAATTATAACCACCTGTGATTTCATAGATTTATGAGCCGTTAAACGCTTTCGGCTACTCACCCTGATTATTATAAGAATTCACCATTTTTACGCAAGCGAAAAATAATTCAGCACATTTCACAATCGGCGTTTTAGGACGTTCAATTTAGCAAAAAGGGAGGATGAATTAGTGTGGAATTTTGTTGCAAAGTAATATCGTATTCCGTATATCGTATTTGCGTATTGTGTGACATACGGGGCAAAGATATGGTTTTTACACTGCACAGGTATATATTTCGCGAGGCCTTCAAGATTTTCGTTCTTGCGGCTGTGGCCCTGACGTTGATTTTGAGTCTGGGCAGCATTCTGCGGCCCGTTCAGGAGTACGGCGTTGGGCCACGACAGGTGGTTCATCTTATGGGCTATTTCCTGCCGATAACGCTGACGTTCGTATTGCCTATGGCTGCCTTGTTTGCGGCGGCGCTGGTTTACGGACGATTGGCAAGCGATAATGAGCTCGATGCCTGCAGGGCCAGCGGCATCTCGCTGCTGACGCTGGTTTACCCGGGACTGGCGCTGGCAATTATGGTGGCAATTGCAAACCTGATTTTGAGTTTCCACGTGATGCCGATTTTCGTTCACCTTGCGCAACAATCCCTTAAAGCCGACGCAAGACAGATACTCTTTCGCAATATCCAGCGAACAGGTTACTATAAGCTGCCGCCGGACGGCCGATACCTGATTTATGCCGACGATGCCGACTCAAAGAACGATACCCTTTCAGGTGTGGTCGTCACGGAAGTAAAAGGCTCCGAAATAAGAAGGATTATCACCGCCGAAAACGCCGGAATACATTTTAATCCGCATAAACGGTTCAATGAAGTGCAAATCACGGCGTATAATACCTATCAAATGAACCCTGACGACAAGGGGGGAACCTTTTTTGAATGGCTGCCAATAACTATCGAATTTCCCTCGCTGCTTGGGGATGATATAAAGTTCAAGAAGATTGATGAAATGAAAAAAATCCGTCTTGACTTGATGCGTTTTGACCCGATTGCAAAACTGGCACGCGATTCTTATGCACAACTTATCGCAGAGCTGTTGGCGCAGGATATCGCAGACAAAATAGCCGATGATTCCGACAGTTTTTATAAACTGCACAGCGATGAAAAGTTAGTCGAATTTACGGCAGGCCAGTGTGCCGCGAAGGATGAAGAAATGGTGCAGTTGTCCGGAGAGGTCATAGCAATCGAGTCCGATGTTGCCACAAGGCAGCCCGTGCAGACGCTGCATTCCGCAAAGGCCTTGCTGTATATCACCGGAGATAAGCTGGCGCCGACCCTGACGATGGAGCTTTACAACGCTGACTGGCAGCGAGTGGACGGCTCGAAGGGCCTGACGCAGCGGCATATTATTCGCGGCCTGATTCTGCCCAAAGCTGTGGCGGATAAGGTCGAGACCGAGAATATTTTAGAGGTTATCAGTCCTGCATCGACTGCTTCGGCGCTGCGTAACGGGCCGGGGCCGGAGCTGAAAAATCTGCAAAGCGGGCTTCAAAGAAAAATACAGAAGACTTTGACTGAGATAAAGGCCGAGATGCATTCCCGCCTGGTATTCGGCGTCGGCTGCATTGCGGTAATATTAATTGGAATAGGTCTGGGTATTATTCTAAAAGGCGGGCACCTCCTCAGCGCCTTCGGTGTCAGCTCCGTGCCTGCGGCAGTACTTGTGGTATGTATATTAATGGGCAAAAACCTTACCAAAAACCCGTACGCAAAAGCGGATATCGGCCCGATATTGATGTGGTCGGGATTGGCCGTTTTATCCTTGTTGGCTGTGCTGCTGTATCGCAGACTGCTTAAAAATTGAAATCCGGCAATTATTCCTAATTCACAGAACAGGAACGCCGTGAAGATATTAGACAGATATGTAGCAAGGAATTTTCTGACAGGTTATGCTATCGCATTTTGCGTGCTGCTCGGCCTGCGGGTACTCATTGATTTGTTCATAAACATCGATGAATTTACCGAGAATGCCGACCTCGGCATAATCGCCGTCACCAGGAACATATTGAGCTTTTACGGCCTGAACACCCTGCTTTACTTTCGTGATTTTGCCGGGATGATAACCGTCGTTGCAGCGGCGTTCTCGCTGGGCAAGATGGTCCGCTCGAACGAGCTGGTGGCGGTAATGGCTTCGGGCATCAGCCTCAAGCGGGTGATTGCGCCAATTGTGATTCTGGCATTGCTGTTGACGGCGCTGCTGGTGATTGACCAGGAGCTTCTAATACCGCCGCTCAGCGACAAGCTCGTGCGAAGCCATGATGATATTCCCGGACAGGAAACTTATGATGTCCGGTTCATTAGCGACAGGAACGGCTCGTTAATCCTGTCTCAAAGATTTGACGTAGAGACGTCAACACTGCATCACCCTGTCATCATCATACGAAATAAGAAGCCCGACTCGGCTAACTGGGAGGTAACAGGCTGGATAGATGCTGACAAGGCGGTTTACAATCCCACCAGTAAACGGTGGGACTTAATTAAGGGACACTTTACGGAAAAGGGCTATAAAACCGCCCCTCGTCCGGTCGCTTTTTATGCCAGTGACATTACTATAAAAGATATCCCCGTCAGGCGTAAATCCGAATACAAAACTCTGTTGAGCTGGCAGCAGTTGTCCGCTCTTGCAAAACAGGGGGCGAAAATCAGCGACCAGGCACAACTGCAAAGCCAAAAGCATTTTCGCGTTACCGAGCCGGTTATCAATCTGGCAATGCTTATGATATGCCTGCCGATTCTCGTCTGCAGAGACCCAAAGGCAATGAAGTCCGCTGTTATGCTCAGTTTTATGACGGTAGGGCTGTGTTTTATTACGACCTTTATCTGCAAAATGCTCGCTGCCGAAGTTGTCTTTCACAGAATCATACCCGAACTGTGGGCATGGATACCGGTCTTTATCTTCCTGCCGCTGTCTTTTATCACACTCGATTCTATGAAAACCTGACCATAAATGGTTCGACAAGCTCACCACAGGCCCTTCGACTCGGCCTTCGGCCTCGCTCAGGGCAAGTTGGATTCGTCCGCCTTCGCCAAAGGCTTCGGCGAGACAAAAATTGGCTTTGATTGGGTTCGATTGGGTTCGTTTTGACCAAGTGTCCATTGTTCATTTTTCGTTGTAATTCGTTGTTAATACTTGTGTTACAACCCACTTGACTTTTTGGAAATTGGGTTCGTTTCGCATAATTAACTCTTTTTTGATTGAATTTTCCGCTCAAGGCAGACAATCATCGCTTCCGTCCCTCCAAAAGAAGTGGCGGACAAGTTTTCAAATACTCCAAACGAATTTTAATAGGTTTGACTGGGTCTGCTGACACCGAAAGCCGTGCCCTACGGGGCGGTATGTCGTTTGCTCACTTGCAAACTGGGGGGTATTTTAACATATTTTCAAGCAAAAGTCAAGACTAAATTTTTGCTGCTGCGGCCTCAGGAAGCACGGCACAACCCCAGACCGCAACCGTCAATTTCCCGTTCCCCCCTCGCTCATTCTCGTCACACTCAGCTTCTCCCATACCCCACGGAATTTATCCGGACTGTATCGTCCGTACATATCCGCCACCTCCTTGTCCCCGAGAATCCACTACTCTGGTTTTGTAGCAGGGGATCGGCGTGGGCGAAGTATGCCGTCAAATACAGTGGAAGTCGTTCTTTGATTTATCCTCAGAAGACATAGAATTGTATAAAGGAAGAACGATTGAGACGGTAATCTATGTTAAACGATTATTATAATTTTATAAATTTAGCTAAAAATCTTGGTCTTGCGTAAAAAGCTCTTGATGTTGAGCCATGTCCAGCACCTTTTGTTCGCGGCTGGATGTAATACCAATTTTAGTTATTGATTGCCGATTCAATCCAGGGGAAAAGGCATAAAGAACGAACGGTTTCAGGTTGGTAAGTAACAGCACACCAGGCTTTACCAACGTCTCTGTCTAACTGGTCCCGCC
>Ga0315289_10000367_pt1 | contig 71483 bp, 64 predicted proteins | sample YL17G11_40_MG_FD_203452 | JGI IMG/M metagenome (GOLD analysis project Ga0315289, IMG submission 203452) | Sediment microbial communities from Yellowstone Lake, YNP, Wyoming, USA - YL17G11_40 | ecosystem: Environmental > Aquatic > Freshwater > Lake > Sediment | place: USA: Wyoming | collected... | reverse complement strand
CTATTTGATTACTTATCCCTTCCATATCTTCTTCTAGTTTCCACTTCCCCGCCTCTAATTCCTCCCTCTCTTTTTCAATTTGCCACCTCATATTTTCCATCTCCCTTCTCTTTTCAGGAGAAACCGTTTTTCTCTCCTCCTCTTCAACTTCTCTTTTCCTTCCTTCAACCTTTTTCTCTTCTTCTAAAATAGGGTCTAGCTCTTTTTGTAATCCGTCTTTTCTTGCTAAAAGCTCAACCTTTATGTCTTCCAAAGGCTTTCTTTTAAGAGGAATTTCTTCAATCTTCTTTTCGATTTGTCCTCTTTCTATTTTTAAACTATCTTTCTCTTTTCTTCTGGTTAGAATCTCTTCCTCTATTTTTCTTTTTTTTTCCTCTTCTTCCATCTTCATTCTAGTTATTCTTTCTTCCTCCTCTTTCCTGACCTTAGTTATTCTTTCTTCCTCCTCTTTCTTAAATTTTTCTTGCTTTTCCACCCATCTACTTTCTAGCTCTTCAGCAAATTTTTTTTCTTCTTCTTCTGGCTTCATTTCCTCTGGGGGCTCTGCCTTTATTTCTTCTTCCCTTATCTCTTTTTCCTTTGTTGTTATTTTTTCCTCTGTTTCTTTTCTCTTTGGCTCTTCTGGCTTCAATATTTTTTCAGGCTCTAGATCAGCAATTTTTTCACGTTCTCCTCTTGCCTTTTCTTCTTGGGCCCTTAAAATATCTTTTTGCATTGTCCGGACGTCTTCCCGTTTTAAAAATTCTTTTTTTTCTTCGTCTGCCATTTTTATTCAAATTAAATATTTTTCCCCAGAGATAAATTAATTCTTCCTTGTTCGTCAATGCCGATAACCTTAACTGGCAACATTTCCCCTACCTTTAAAATTTCTCTAATTTTTGACGAAGGCCAAGATCTAAGTTGGGAAATATGTAGTAAACCTTCTTGGCCTGGTAAAACTTCTAAGAAAGCCCCAAAATCAACAACTCTTCTGACTTTTCCTTGGAAAATCTCCCCAACCTTTACTTCTCTAGTAATATTTTTTATCCAGGCAATTGCTTTTTCGGCCGCCTCTTCTGACTCAGAAGTGACGAAGATTAAGCCAGTTGGTTGAATATCAATCGCTACACCAGTGTCAGCGATAATTTCATTGATTGTTTTCCCTCCGGGACCAACCACCTCTCTAATTTTTTCTGGATTGATCTGCAAGGTTAAAATTCTAGGAGCAAAAGGAGAGAGTTTTTCCCTGGGTCCGGGCAAAACTTTCTGCATTATCCCTAGAATCTGAAGCCTTGCTTTTTTCCCTTGTAAGAGTGTCTCCTGGAATACTTCCTTATTGATCCCCTTGATTTTAACATCCATCTGGATAGCTGTCACTCCACTTTTTGTTCCCGCCACCTTAAAATCCATATCTCCATGATGATCTTCAGGGCCTTGAATATCAGTTAAAATTTTATGATTTTTTTTATCGTCCGTTACTAATCCTAAGGCAATTCCCGCAGCAGGTTCCTTAATCGGGACACCAGCATCCATTAAGGCTAAAGAAGAGGAGGAGACAGAAGCCATTGAAGTTGATCCATTAGAAGAAAGAATTTCTGAGACCACCCTCATTGTATAAGGAAATTGTTCAAAAGAAGGGATAAGGGGCAAAATTGCTTTTTCAGCTAGCATGCCGTGGCCGATATCTCTTCTTCCTGGCCCTCTCATTGGCCTGATTTCGCCTACTGAATAAGGAGGGAAATTATAGTGGTGCATAAATCTTTTCTTCCCTACAATTTCCATTCCCTCTAGCAATTGTTGGTCGCTCGGTGCTCCTAATGTTAAAATCGAAAGAGATTTTGTCTGGCCGCGGCAGAAAAGACCTGATCCATGCGTCCTCGGCAGAAGTCCGACCTCAGCCGTTATTTCTCGCATTTCGTCTAATTTTCTGCCATCAGGTCTCCGTCCTTTATAAAGAATATTTTCTCTGAGCAATCGCTCAACCTCCGTTTCAAAAAATGCTGAGGAGTATTTTATTTTCTCCGGTTCAGAGTAATTGCCTTCTATAAAATTATTTAATTCCTTCTTTAGCTCACTAATGTCTATTAATTTTTCTTGCTTCTCTTTTTGGAAAAGGGTATCTTCTAATCTGCCTCCCAAGAATGATTTAATTTCCTTTTCTAACCCTAAATCGGGAGGGGAAGACGGAATAATAATCTTATCTTTACTAAATTTTTTAGAGATTTCCTTTTGGAATTCAACGATTTTTTTAAGATAGGGTTCAGCAAAATCAAGAGCTTCTAGGATTGAATCTTCCTCTACCTGGTCGAAATTTCCTTCGGCCATGTTAATTAAAAGTTGACCTTCTGAATCTAGGCCTGCCAGAATTAAATCCACTGTATTCTTATCTCTTTCTTCGTAAGTAGGATTTAAAATAAACTTGTCATTTAATCTGCCAACCCTAACTGCAGCTATAGGACCTAGCCAGGGGATATCAGACATTGAAAGGGCCAGTGAGGCGGCTATCAAGCCAATAATATCAGGATCATTTTGTCCATCCCAGGATAAGACAGTAAGAACCACCTGGACCTCTCTGTTTAAACTTTTAGGGAAAAGGGGGCGGATAGTCCTATCAATTAATCTTGCGTTACAAATTGCCTCGTCTGAAGGCCTTCCTTCTCTTTTAATGTAGCGAGGGCCTTTTATTTTGCCCGCAGCATAATATCTCTCTTCGTAATCTACCGTTAAAGGAAAAAACCCAATATTTCCTCTTTCTTCCTTAGACATTACACAGGTAGCCAAAACTAAGGTATCACCATAACTAACCAAAACATCAGCGTCGGCTTTTTCGGCCAGATTCCTTACCTCTACCTTTAATATTCTATCTGCTAATTCTATTTGAAATTTACCCATTATTTTTTTAATAAAAATTTTTCCGGATTTTTACCTAAGTCCAAAAAATCATCGGCCGCTTCCTTAAGCCTAGAAGAGGCCGATCTCCCGAAGGCGATTACTTCTGTCTGTTTCCCCTGATTTTTTAAATATTCAACTAAAGGAATAAAATCACCGTCTCCTGAAACTAAAACTATAGCATCAACTGAAGGGGCAGTTCTAACAGCGTCGATTACGATTCCTACATCCCAGTCTCCTTTTTTAAGACCTCCATAAAATTCCTGAAGGTCTTTGATTCTCGTTTCAATTCCTAACTTAGTTAAAGCATCAAAAAATGGTTTTTCCTCTCCTGTTTTAGTTCTCACCACATAACCAAAAGCGCGGACTAATTTTCTCTGGGCGATGGCAGCTCTTAAAACTTCTCGAAAATTAACTCTTGATTTATAGAGATTTTTGGCTGAATGATAAAGATTTTGAACGTCAATTAAAATACAGACTCTCTGCTCTTTATGCTTCATTAGCTATTAAGATATTTAACAATTATTTTCAGTAAGGTTAACTATTTTTTTAATCCTAGTTTTTTTAGGATGCTATTGTACCTTTTGACGTCTTCTTTCTTGAGATAATTTAAAAGGGCCCTCCTTTTGGACACCATTTTTAAAAGACCCCTTTTTGAATGAAAATCTTTCGGATGTTTCTTTAAATGCAAAAGCAATCTTTTGATTTCTTCACTAAAGAGCGCAATTTGAACTTCGGGAGAGCCTGTATTGCTTTCGTGGAGCCCGTATTTTTTAATTATCTCTATTTTTTCTTCAGGACTTAGCATTTTTCTAATTTAATTATAACACACTTGAAACAAAAAAAGAAAGTATCAACTTTCTCTTTAAAATCTATTTTAGCGGCGAGAGCCGCTAAAAGAACTCAACCCGAAAGGGATACCCAAGCCCAAGGGACGGGGTGGTTCATATTTTCGTAAATTATTCCTTTTCTGCTTTTGTGCACCCGGCAGGAATCGAACCTGCAACCTTGGGCTTAAGAGGCCCCTGCTCTGCCAATTGAGCTACGGGTGCCTTAGATTTTCTTTATGGAGTAATACTGCAGTCAATTTTGAACCAGCCACCTGCCAAGCCTGTCCAGTCAGACACCCCAATAATTACAAAAAAAGTATTAATAATAAGCCAGGCAGTATAAATAATTATCAGACCAATTACGGTTGAAGTGATTGTTGATTTTGCCCTGGATAATGCTGCAGGGCTCCCGCTAGCAAAGAAGAAAAGAAATCCTCCGATCACCAGCATTAAAACAGCAACAATAGGTACAATATTAAATAAGAAAAAGTTAACAATTCCTTGAAACATCAGAAAAAAATGACAGAGAGTGCATCCTTCAGTTTCGGGGTCATATGTACCATTTCCGTTGAGATCATACCCGCAAGGAACTAAACCGTCTGCCCTAGAAATTAAAGGAAAAACTAAAATTATTAAAAAAATAATAAAAAATACGATTTTTAATTTTTCGCTTTTCATTTTGGTTATGCCCTCGCCAGGACTTGAACCCGGACTTCGACGTCCGAAGCGTCGCGTGATGTCCATTTCACTACGAGGGCATTCTTGATTATAAAATAAATCATTGAATAAAACAAGTTTTTAAGCTAAAATAGGACTATGAAGATTCCAAAAGAAGTTGAATTTGTTATTAAAGGATTAAGGAAGAAAGGATTTGAGGCCTATATTGTTGGAGGCTGTGTAAGGGATTTATTAAGAAAAGCAGAGCCAGAAGATTGGGATATAGCTACCAACGCAAAACCAGAAGAAATTGGTAAACTTTTTTTGAAAAGTTATGCTGATAATAAATTTGGGACGGTAACAATTCTTACCGATTCAAAAAACCCGAGATTAAAAGAAATTGAAGTTACTCCCTATAGAATAGATGAAAAATATAGCGATAAAAGGCACCCCGATAAAATTCAATGGGCAAAAACAATTGAAGAAGATTTGGCGAGAAGAGATTTTACAATTAATGCCATAGCCATTGATCAAGAAATAAAGATTGTAGATCCTTTTAACGGCCAGAAAGATTTAGAAAACAAAATAATTCGAACAGTCGGAAAAGCCGAGGAACGCTTTTCTGAGGACGCACTTAGGATGATGAGAGCAGCTAGGTTTGCGACCACTTTAAATCTTGAAATTGAAGAAAAAACTGGCCAAGCTATAAAGAAAAATGCCTTTTGGCTCAAGGCAATTTCTAAAGAAAGAATAAGAGACGAATTAATGAAGATTTTAATGGCTGGAAGAGCTTCAGACGGAATTGAACTCCTTAGACAATTAGGCCTTCTAAAATATATCCTCCCAGAGCTAGAAGAGGGCTATAAAGTTACCCAAAATAAACATCATATTTACGATTGCTATGAACATTCTTTGCTTTCTTTAAAATATACTGCCCAGAAAAATTTTAATAAATATGTAAGGCTAGCCGCCCTTTTCCACGATATTGCCAAACCAAGAGTAAAAATAGGAGAGGGGCCAAACGCTACTTTTTATGGGCACGAAATTTTGGGGGCTAAAATGACCGCCCAAATTCTTAATCGCTTAAAATTCCCCAAAAAAGATATTGAAAAAATCGCAAAACTTGTAAGATACCACCTTTTTTATTATAACGTTGATGAAGTTTCTGAAAGCTCAGTCAGAAGATTAGTTAGGCAGGTCGGGCCAGAAAATATGGAAGAATTATTACAGATTAGAATGGCAGATAGAATTGGTTCTGGTGTTCCGAAAGCCGAACCTTATAAACTAAGGCACTTAAAATACATAATTGAAAAGGTTTCCCAAGACCCAATTTCTGTAAAGCTTCTTAAGGTAGGCGGGAATGATGTAATGAAAATTTCAGATATCCCACCGGGAGCGAAGATAGGGCAGATTCTTGACATCCTACTGGGATACGTTTTGGAAGACCCCAAAAAAAATAATAAAGAATTTTTAGAAAAAGAAATTGTAAAATTAGGAAAAATATCTGAAGATAAAATTACATCTCTCGCCAAAGAGGCGCGTCAAGAAAGAGAAAAACTAGAAACAAAGCGAGACGAAATGACAAAAAAGAAATACTGGGTAACATAATGACGGGCTGTAGTGTAACGGTAGCACGAGTCCTTCGGGAGGATTTAGTCCCGGTTCAAATCCGGGCAGCCCGAAAAATTTTCGTAATATCTTATGAAATATATTGACCAAGTATATGGCGAGGTTGAGATTTCGGAGCCTGTGATTCTAGAATTAATAAATAACCCAACACTACAAAGGCTGAAAGGAGTATCTCAATTTGGCTACCTTGCCTTAGGTTCTATCTGGAAGAAAAACTTATCTCGCTTTGGGCATTCTGTAGGCGTTTATCTACTTCTAAAAAAATATAGAGCAACGATCGAAGAACAGATTGCGGGCCTCATACACGATGTTTCGCATTCTGCATTCTCACACTGTATTGATTATGTTCTAAACGAGGGGTCGGAAAAAGACCAAAAGCATCAAGACAATATATTTATTGATTTTGTGAGCAAATCGGGAATACCGGCGATACTTTTAAAGTACAATATAGACCTAGAATACATTTTAGACGATAAAAACTTTCCACTAAAAGAAAAAGAGTTGCCAGATCTATGCGCCGACAGGATAGATTATTCTCTAAGAGACGCGATTGGATTTGACAAAATAGCAAAGAAGGAAGCCGGTAAATTCTTAGAAAGCTTAACGATAGAAAATAACAACTGGGTCTTTGAAAGTTTTGATATTGCCAAGAAATATTGCGAATTCTTTTCAATGATAAATTTAGAATATTATTGCGGCTTTCCCACTGCCGTTATGTTTAGCACGGTTGGTAACTACTTAAAATATGCTCTAGAAAAAAGATACATTACAGAAGATGATCTTTATACTACCGACAGAAACGTTTTGGCAAAGATCAAACCATTTATTAAGGTAGACAAGGAGCTAAAATTGCTTTTTGAAAAAATGAATCATAAGATTAATATTAGTGAATCTAGAAACGATTATGATGTACGCATTTTTTGTAAATCGAGAGCAGTCGACCCGCTCTTTAAAGATGGAGACGGGATGAAACGGGTTTCTGAAGCTGACAAAGGATGGGAATCTATACTAGAAAAAGAGCTAGAACCAAAAGAATATTTTATAAAATTTAATAACTAATTTTTCATTGGGCCTGTAGTTTAATGGTAAAACGCTACATTCGCATTGTAGAGATGGCAGTTCGATTCTGCCCAGGTCCACTGCTACGCCAAGGCTTCGCAGTGCAGGCACTTTAACTGTGGATGGCCTTGGATAAGGTTTTGCGAATAAGGCTACTTATTTTGTATCTTTGCGTCTTTTTCGGTATAATAAATTTGTATGCAATCCGAAGTTCAAACAATAACTATGCCATCGGGGAGAATGCTCTTGCGTGAAGCATGGGCGAGGTATCGCCGTAGTTGGCGGTTATTCGTTGGCATCACGTTCTTCCCCTTTGTCGGACAAGTAGTATATTTAGTTACTGCTTTTTTTATTCATCGCAATACTTTTCTCGCTGGTAAGACGACCTCCCTTAGCTTATTCCTGCGCATCCTACAAAATCCTGAGACGTTAGTGCTTTCCATGCTTTATTTTGCTTTATGTATTTGGAGTGCTGCCGCTCTTATTTTTGCATCAGTAAAAGATGGATCCTTAACAGTTCGTGGAGCGTACCGTGAAGCTGGACGCTTCATCTTATCCTACCTTTGGATCACCGTACTTGTTGGTTTTATTACAGCTGCAGGGTTTCTTCTCCTTATTATTCCGGGCATTCTCTTTACTGTATGGTTTAGCTTGGCGTTATTCATTTTTGCAGCCGAGGGGGTACATGGAATAAACGCCCTGCGGAAGAGCAAGGAATACGTACGTGGGAAATGGTGGAGCATTGCATGGCGTATTGCATTCATTTTTGTCACGCTGTTCATCTTTTCATTTCTTGTAAATTTTCTCGGAAGTATTTTTGCTCTTATCTCTGGATTCTTTCTTGTTCCTCTCGTTGGCGCAAAAGTCGGTGCTACAATTTCGGTTTATGGGGTTATCGGTGTGAGGATCTTTAGTTCGATGGTCAGTACGCTTTTATTCACACCGCTTGCAGTCCTATACATGTCTTCAATATATGGCTATGTTCGAGCTAATTTAAAAGTAGCCTACCTTTAATAGATCTCTATACTGGATTTGGTGCTATAATTTATAGCCCGTCTTTAACGTGGATTTATGGAAACCAAGAGTAAAAATTTAGGGAATTTAGGAGAAAAAATTGCCAAAGAATTTCTAGAAAAGAAAGGTTATAAGATTTTGGGGAAAAATTATATTCCAAAATGGGCAGGTTTTGATAAAAAAGAGATTGACTTGATAGTTGAAAAAGACAATGTCCTCTCTTTTGTTGAGGTGAAGACCTTAGCTGGGAATAAAAATTTTTCTCCGGAAGATAAAGTAGATTTTTTAAAACAGAAAAAAATTATAAAAACTGCTGAAAGTTATTTTTTAGAAAAGAAAATTTCTTTTGATAGGGCATGGCAAATTGACGTAATTGCAATAAGAATTGATTTAGAATCTAAAAAGGCAAAAATAAGACATATCAAGAACGCAGTTGGAGGATAAGAGGGGGTTGACACCACCATTATCTCTTATTAAACTGGATTAAGGTTGATAACTTTGAGATTTTGTCCGTTGGGAAACGGACACTTTTTATGAACTACCCCGCCCCAAAGGGGCAGGGTATCCCCTACGGGGCGAGTTCTTTCGGCGGCTCTCACCCCCGTTCTAAAGAGCAGGGCATTCTTGCCGCCGAAATAAAAATTATAAAAGCATGGATATTAAAAGTTTTGGCTCGGCCATTGCTCAACTTGCCGAAGAAAAAGGAATTTCGGCTGAAAAGATACAAGACATTATTGAACAGGCAATAGCCGCTGCTTACAAAAAAGATTACGGAAAAAAAGGACAGATAATAAAAGCCAAATTTGATTTGGTATCAGGCCAGGTTAAATTTTGGCAGGTAAAACAGGTAGTGGAACCTTCAATGATTTTGACTGAAGAAGAACTGGAAAAACGAAAAGAGAAAAAAATAGAAGAACCAGAAAAAAAAGAGAAAATCCGATTTAATCCTGAAAAACATATTTTGATTGAAGAAGCTAAAAAAATAAGCCCAAAAATAAAAATAGGCGAAGAATTAACTATGCTTTTGAAAACCGAGGAAGCTTACGGGCGAATTGCCGCTCAGACCGCCAAGCAAGTAATTTTACAAAGAGTTAGAGAGGCAGAACGAGAAACAATTTTCCAGGAGTATAAATCCAAAGAGGGGGAAATAATTTCCGGAATTGTCCAAAGGGTTGAAGGGAAAAATATTTTTCTTGATATAGGTAAAACATTAGGAATATTAATTAGAGAAGAACAAGTCCCAGGCGAATTTTATCGGCCCAGCCAAAGGCTAAAAGTTTATATTTTAAAAGTGGAAGAAACGCCAAAGGGGCCGGCCGTTTTTCTATCGCGTTCCTATCCTAAAATAATTTCCAAACTTTTTGAATTAGAAGTGCCAGAAGTTTCAGCTGGTCAGGTCCAAATTAAATCAATTGCCAGAGAGCCCGGCTCGCGCTCAAAAATTTCAGTTTCTTCATCTCAAGAAGGGATTGACCCTATAGGTTCTATGGTAGGGCAAAGAGGAACAAGGGTGGCCGCAGTTATTTCAGAACTTGGAGGAGAAAAAATTGACATTATTGAATATTCAGATGACCCAGAAAAATATATTAAAAACGCCCTTTCTCCAGCTAAAGTTGCAGAAGTAAAAATCTTGCCCAAGAACAAAGCCTTAGTTATTGTCCCTGGAGACCAATTATCTTTGGCTATTGGCAAAGATGGTCAAAATGTGAGGTTAGCTGCTAAATTAACTGGCTGGAAAATCGATATTGAAGGCCAAGAAATAACAGGGGAAAAAGAAGTCGCTCAGAGCGAAAAAAAAGAAATTAAAAAGCCCAAAAAAAGTAAAAAATCAAAGTAGTAAAATTCGGATACTATTTATTTCGGCGCCTCTTATCTCAGTCGCCGAAAGAACTCGTCTCGCCGCTCTGTGGCGGAGAAGAGCTCATTATCAAATGATTAAAATTTCATTTGATATTATTTTTAGCATCTGATATATAATATGTCTTATTTTTCAATTGTCGCCTCTTTTTTAGCTATACTTTTTTCACTTTTCACGATGCAGCGTATAAACAAAGCGTCCTCAGGGTCAGGGAAAATGATTGAAATTTCTCAGGCTATTAGAGAAGGGGCAAAAGCTTATTTGAAAAGACAATATCAGACAATTGGCGTAGTGGCCATTTTTTTATTTTTTATTCTCTTATTAATATTTACATGGAAAGTAGCCTTTGGCTTTTTTATTGGTGCCTTTCTCTCTGCTTTGGCTGGTTTTGTGGGCATGATGGCTTCTACTCAGGCTAATGTAAAAGTAGCAGAGGCTGCAAAAAAAGGAATAAAAGAAGCATTCAATATAGCCTTTCAAGGAGGAGCAGTCACGGGTCTTTTAGTTGCCGGTCTTTCCCTCCTAGCTGTCGCTGGCTATTATTTATTAACTGGAGATTTAAAATCTCTTATTGCTTTAGGCTTTGGTGGTAGTCTAATATCTGTTTTTGCCAGATTGGGCGGAGGAATTTATACAAAAGCAGCTGACGTTGGAGCTGATTTAGTGGGCAAAGTTGAGAAAGGTATTCCCGAAGACGATCCTAGAAACCCAGCCGTTATCGCTGATCAAGTGGGTGATAATGTAGGTGATTGCGCTGGCATGGCAGCTGACCTATTTGAAACTTATGCCGTCACCTTGATTGCGGCGATGATTTTAGGAAACCTAATTTTTCGCCAAGAAACAGCCGTCATTTTTCCTTTATTCTTAGCTTCAATAGCGGTCGTGACTTCAATCCTAAGCACCTTTTTCGTGAGATTGGGTAAAGATCAAAATGTTATTGGTGCCCTTTCAAAAGGGCTTATTGTTTCGGGCCTCCTTTCAGCCATCTTTTTCTACTTTCCCACCCAAAAAGCTGCTACTCAACTAGAAATCTCTGGCTGGAAACTTTATCTTACCTCCCTAGTTGGCCTAGCGATTACCCTTTTTCTTTTTTTAATTACCGATTATTTTACCTCTAAAAGACACAGTCCTGTTCTTTCGATAGCCAAGGCTTCCGAAACAGGTCATGCCACAAATATTATTACTGGATTAGCAATTGGCATGAGATCAACAGCCTTGCCTGTAATTTTAATTTCTCTAGGAATTTTGGCCAGCTTTGCCTTAGCCGGACTCTACGGTTTGGCAATTGCTGCGATATCCATGCTTTCTTTAGCCGGAATGATAATTGCTTTAGATGCCTATGGTCCGATTACTGACAATGCTTCGGGCATTGCTGAAATGGCAGGGCTTCCAGAAGAAGTGAGAACAAGGACTGATTCCCTAGACGCTGTTGGTAATACAACAAAAGCTTTAACCAAAGCCTATGCCATTGCTTCAGCCGGTTTGGCGGCCTTAGTTTTATTTTCTGCTTATACACAGGAACTTCAGGTTTTGGGAAAGAGAGCACAGTTTTCATTGGAGGATCCACGGCTAATAACCGGTCTTTTCTTGGGCGGGCTCTTACCTTATTTATTTTCTGCATCAGCATTAGAGGCGGTTTCTAAAACCGGCGCTAAGGTGGTTGAAGAAGTAAGAAGGCAGTTTCGGGAAATTAAAGGCTTGATGGAAGGGACGGCTAAGCCGGAGTATGGCAAATGTGTTGATATAGTCACAAAGGCTGCCCTAAAAGAAATGAGTTTTCCTGCTCTGATACCAGTATTAGCTCCGATTATTGTTGGCTTTCTTTTAGGAGCGGAAGCTTTGGGCGGCCTCTTAATTGGCTCAATCATCACCGGTTTTTTCTTGGCCATTTCTATGACTTCTGGAGGAGCAGCCTGGGATAATGCAAAAAAATATATTGAGGAAGGGAACTTAGGGGGCAAAGGATCATTTGCTCACCAGGCAGCAGTTACTGGGGATACTGTTGGAGATCCATACAAAGATACAGCAGGGCCCGCTATTAATCCTATGATAAAAGTACTTAATATAGTCGCTCTCTTAATCGTCGGCTTTTTATGAACTACCCCGCCCAAAAGGGGCGGGGTATCCCCTGCGGGGCGAGTTCTTTCGGCGGCTCTCGTCCCCACTCTAAAGAGCAGGGTATTTTCGCCGCCGAAATAAAAGGATGAAAACAGCGATTGAGAAATTGCCGAAATCCCAAATAGAAATAAAAATTGAGATTTCTCCAGAAGAATTTCAAGAGTCCATCGAGGAAGCGCTTTCTGAATTGAGTAAAAATTTAGAGATGGAAGGATTTAGAAAGGGTAAGATCCCGAAAAAAATTGCTGAAGAAAAAATTGGACAAGAAAAAATCTTAAAGGAAGCAGCTGAAAGAGCAATTAAGAAAAATTATATCAGAGTAATTTTAGAAAATAAAATTGAGGTAATTTCCCAGCCAGAAATTGAAGTTTTAAAAAGGCCTACTCTGCAAAAAACTGACTCTGGTACAGAAGTTTCAGCTACCCCGTTTATTTTTCGGGCAAAAATAGCAATTCTGCCAGAGATTAAACTCCCAGATTATAAAAAGATTGCCGCATTCTTTCAGAAAAAGGAAATTTTAGTGGATGATAAAGAGATAGAAGGAACTTGTCTCTGGCTTCAAAAGTCCCGGGCTAAATTCAGCCAGATAGAAAGAGCAGCCCAAAAAGGAGATTTTATAGAACTTGAATATAGTTCTCCTCAGATTGAGAATGGGAAAATTCAAAAAGACGGTTTTTTTCTTGGCCAAGGCTACTTGATCCCCGGGTTCGAAGAAAAACTAGAGGGAATGGTAGCCGGAGAAGAGAAAAGTTTTTCCTTAAGATTTCCGGAAACTCACTCCCAGGAAAATTTAGCTGGTAAAGAAATAAATTTTAAGACAAAAATGCTATCTGTTCAAAAAGTTGAACTACCTCAGATCGACGATCAATTTGCAAAATCTCTTGGTAATTTCGAAAATTTAAACTCTCTAAAAGAAAATATTACAAAAGGATTAAAAATGGAAAAGGAAATTAAGGAGAGCCAAAGAATCCGCCAGGAAATTTTAGATAAAATAGCCGAGAAAATTTCCTGGGAAATCCCAGAAATTCTTATTGAAACAGAAAAAAATCGGATGCTCGAAGATTTAAAAATAAATGTTAGACAAAAATTGCAGATTAGTTTTGAAGAATATTTTAAAAAAATTAATAAATCAGAAAAAGAGATTTTAGAGTCTTTCCAGCAAGACGCTGAAAAAATGGTTAAGAGCCCTTTAATTTTAAAAGAGATTGCTAAAAAGGAAAACATTGAGGCGAAAGAGGATGAAATTAAGGAAAAAGTCAATCAGGCCCTGGGTAGTTATCCTGATCCTGAAAAGGCCCAAAAAGAAGTTGACCCGGAAAGACTAAAATTATATATTGAAGAAAGGATAAAGAATGAAAAAACGCTTCAATTTTTAGAGAGTTTTTCAAAATAGTATCTAAGGGTTGGGAAACATAATATGAAAAATAAAAAAAAGAAAATATCTCAAAGAGGTCAAGCGATAATTGCTGTTATAGTTATTATTTTAATCTTGGCAGTAGGAAGTTATTTTCTTATTTTCCGTGGTAAAAACAAGACTCCAACAGGAGGCTCAATCATTTCTTTACTTACAATTAATAGTGACAAAAGTGACAAAATTAAGCTTTTAGGGAATCAGGCAGATCCTCACACAATTTGGCTTGGCAACAAAAAAGGGATAAGGTTTTATGATGAAACGCAGGGTGAATTAATGAGAATCACTTCTGATGGAAAAGTTGGCATTGGCACTACTTCTCCAACTGAGAAGCTAACGGTCAATGGCGGCATTTTAGCAAATGGATCTGTTATAGGTTCAGCAGTCTGCTTAGCCGGAGATTGTAAAACTGCCTGGCCAACAGGCTCTGATGCTTATTGGAGTAATGAAGAAGATAATCTTTATAATCTTAACCCAGGAAACGTTGGTATCGGTACTCAAAATCCGAGTGAGAAATTAGAAGTGGCAGGTAAAATTAAAGCCCAGGCCCTTTGTTTAGGCAGCGATTGCAAAACTAGCTGGCCAAGCGGTGGTGGTGCCGTTGATTCTCTCTCCTGGTCAAAGCTAACTGGTTTCCCTAGCACTTGTCCCTCCGGTCAATTTGTCAGAGCCGTTGGTTCTAATTTAAGTTGTGCTACCCCTCCAGCTGGCGGAGGAGCTGGCGGCTTGTCAGGTGGTGGCGCGAGTAGCTATCTTGCAAAATGGACAGGGGCTTATGCTTTGGCTAATTCCTTAATTTACGATAATGGAACAAATGTCGGTATTGGTACAACTCAACCTAGCACCAGGCTTTCTATTCTTAGCGACGTTGATAATATTTTAAAATTAGTACGTTCTGGCACAAATTATAATTATACTTGGGCATTAGGAACTGATGGTAAATTAGTTCTTAAAGATCAAGCTAGCAGTATCCGCCTTGCCTTAGACATCAGCGGTAACCTAGGGATTGGGACTGCAAGTCCTGACCAAAAATTAGAAGTGGCAGGATATATTAAAGGAACAGGACTTTGTATTGGTTCTGACTGTAGGACAAGCTGGCCTTCAGGAGGAACGGGTGGTAGTGGTGATATTACAGCTGTCTTAGCTGGTACTGGACTTTCAGGTGGTGGAACTTCAGGCGATGTCACTCTGTCTACTGACACCAGCTATTTGCAAAGAAGGGTGGCGAATACTTGCCCGGCTGGTTCTGCTATCAGGGCAATTTTAGTTGATGGCACAGTGACTTGCGAAACTGTTGGAGGAGGCGGTGGAGGAGTTATTGGCGGTAGTGGCACATCTGGTTACTTAACCCGTTGGTTAGGCAATACTACCTTGGGAAATTCTGGTATCTTTCAAAGTGGAGATAATATAGGTATCGGGACAACCAGTCCTTCTTATAAGTTAGATATTTCTGGCGACATTCGTTGGTCAGGAACTTTACAAGGCGGTTCTGTGCCTTGGGGAAGATTAACTTCTTTTCCCTCGGCCTGCTCTTCAAACCAGTATGTTAGTGGTATTGGCACTGGAGGCTTAACCTGCTCTACTCCTACAAGTGGCGGAGGCGGTGGGGGTACTATTACCCAACTTAATCAAGGGAATGGTATCACTCTTTCGCCTAACCCGATTACCACAACCGGAACCATTTCTCTTGCTACCCAGAATTGTCCTTCCGGTCAATTTGTCACTGGAATTGGAGGGGTAATTAGCTGTGCTACGCCATCAGGTGGCGGTGGTGGGAGCGGTACAGTCACAAGCATTAGTGCCAGCGGAGGGATTACTGCTTCTCCCAGTCCGATTACAAACACGGGGAGCCTCTCTTTAGCTTATCCCTCAAAAAGCTGTAGTGCAGGTTCAGCAATTCGTTCTTTTGACTTAAGTTCTAGTAGTGGTCCAACTTGTGAGGCAGTAGGTGGTGGGGGAATTACAGGAAGTGGAACTTCTAATTTTATACCGGCATGGAATTCTAGTACTAGTCTGACAAACTCAATCATCTCTTATAACCCAATAGGTGCAGGTGGAGGACTAATTGGTATTGGCACAAGCAGCCCTGCATATAAATTAGATGTTGCAGGTGATGTTAAAGGTACTCGTCTCTGCATTGGCTCTGATTGCCGAACGAGCTGGCCTACTGGTGGAGGCGGATTTTCCTGGAATACATCTTGCGAGAGAGTAAGTAACTCCTGCTCAAATTCGAGTAGTTGTAGTGCTTATTGCTCAAGTGGTAAATTGGTTACTGGTGGAGGTTGTGCTGTTGGCGGTAGCAATAATTATTTCTATGTTTCCGAGCCCAGTGGTACTCCTCCTAATCATTGGTTTTGTGTTGCTAGACAAACTGATCCAAGCATCTCTGCTTATGCAATCTGTTGTAATCAATAAACAATTGAACCTTTGTTAAAGCTCAATAAATAATATGAATTTAATTCCAACAGTAATTGAAAAAACCCAATATGGAGAACGAGCATATGATATTTACTCTCGCCTGCTGAAGGACAGAATTATTTTTTTGGCAGGTCCCATTATAGACCCCATTGCAAACTCAATTATTGCCCAACTTTTATTTTTAGCTAGCCAGGACCCGCAAAAAGACATCCAGCTTTATATTAATACTCCCGGAGGTTCGGTTACAGCAGGGATGGCAATTTATGACACAATGCAATACGTAAAGCCAGCGATTTCTACGGTTTGCATTGGTTTAGCAGGTTCAATGGGAGCAACACTTTTGGCAGCAGGCGCCAAAGGAAAAAGATTTGCCCTGCCCAATTCTGAAGTTTTACTTCACCAGGTAGCAGGCGGGGTTACGGGCGAAGCAATTGAGATTGAGATTACAGCAAAGCAGATTATTAAAATTAAGGATAAATTAAATAAAATCTTGGCCTACCATACTGGCCAGCCTTTAGATAGAATTGAAAAAGATACTGACCGTGATTTTTATTTGTCAGCGCTCGAAGCTAAAGAGTATGGAATTATTGACGAAGTGATTAAGCAAAAAGGATAGGCTAAGTTTCAAGAAAAAATTTCGGAAATTGGTAAACAGCCCCGCCGAAGGCGGGGCTGTTTACGCTGAGCCCGACGAAGTGTTGTTAATAACTATTATTGTTGACAATTACTTTTTCTGCTATTCTAAGAATAGACGTCCTTAAATTATTGCCTTTTTTTCTCTATCTTATAAAAAGATAAGAAAAAAAGAGTCAATCAAACAAAATGGTTAGTTTTGCAACTCCCAAAAATTATTTTAATAGGGGTTTGAATCCTACCCCAAAAATGTTGGCTTTGCTCGTACTGGTAGTTGTGGTTATTGCCGGAGCCGTAGTTTTTGGTTTGTGGCTAGTTCGGTTTCGACAGGTCAAACCACCAGAAGCAACGTTGCCAGAAGGACCGCCGATTGTTAATCCCGAAGGAAAGGCCGCCTTTAAATATTATCCTAAAGGAGGCAGTGCTCCTGATTTTCGCGATGGTTCAAACGGTCCCTTAACCGTTACAATGGAAAGAAATGGGGATCAAGTAATCCTAAACTGGGATTCCACGATTAAGGTAGCGGTTGTCAGGGTTTTGGATTTGGGCCAAATCTATAATCTTTCCGACGAGAAACTTGTCTGGCAGATTCAAAACTATGATCCCCAAAAACCAACCGCAACTCAGGCCAAAAACCAACCAGCCATTGCTCCACCTTATCAATTAGGGGAAATGCCTGACGGTTTTTTTGCTGCTCAAAAACTAGCCCCAGAATTACAATTGAAAAAAGACGCTCGTTACAGCGTCGAACTTTTAGGCGCTAACCAAGAAGGTTTACCAATCCTTGGGGTTTACACTTTTACTTATTAAAGGGGTGGGTGTTACTGGTGTCTTTAATGATTAAAATTATTAAAATGAATCAAATAACCCTTTGGCAAAAATTTGTTTTTTTACCTTTGTTTTTATTAGCGGGTTTAACTTTTTTCCTGATGGCTCCTCAGGCTGTTCAAGCAGCAACGGGCGATGTGTATACGGTAAAAACTGACGGATCTTCGATAGGAGGACCGTTTATCCTGACCGCCGAAAACTACCCCACAGAGGCTGGGATGCCGATTGCCAACTGTGCTTTTAACAGGCTGACTGGCTTTGTTTTAGATTCGAACGGTAATGTTTGGTTTTATCATGAATCAATAGGAGATGGTGTAGCAAGCGAGTATTACCAACATAAAGCAAATGCTATCGCAATTACAGATGCCGTCGGTATTGCTTGTGCTCTTATTCAAGATGGGGGAATTCATGGACAACCTGTTGGACTTTATAAACAACCTATTGTCGTCACTTCAACCGGCGATCTCTACCAATTGTTTGTCGATTTCTCGCCATATGGCTGCCACGAGAATTGTTCTTGGAGCAGTAAAATTAATGCAAACAATATATCCGGAGGTAAACATATTATTTCTCTAGGCTATACCCTTGCCATGACCGCCGATGGCAATGTCTACGATTTTTTCAACACTCTCACGGCGATTTACACTCTCGAGGCGGGGTCGATTACTTGGGATCAGTATAGTCACGTCGATGTTTCAAGTCTTGGCTCTGGCTCGCCAGTTGATGCGGGCGTGGGGATAGGCAAGCTTGTAACATTAACTTCAAATGGTGATGTTTACCAAATATTTGCTCCGTATGAAGATTCCCACGTTTTAAAAATGAATCAACACTCTTCTTTCCCCCCTGGCGGGGGAGAACCAATTAAGATTGAAGGTAATTATGTCCTTGATTCACTTGGTAATATTTATTGGTACGATGACAGGGGCCCGGTTCATCCGGTCGATTATTCCTTGGCAGCTGCATCCGGTAATCGTTTTACAGATTTTACAATTGCGATGGAGCCAATATGGGCACGGATTGGCGGGGGAGACGACCTAGTAAACTATTATGCCTTTGTTGAAGGTGAGCCTTCGGCCAGGTTAAAAGTCAATGTCTTCAATGATAAAAATAACGATGGAATTATTGGTTCCGGCGAAGAATTTGGGCCCTCTCCAAACCCAAACTCAAGTTTTACCAGCTCAATTGCCGACGTTGGTCTAGATGGTTCAACTATTACTCCTGATAAATTTGGTTTTTATCCAACTCTAATTTCCCCCAGCCCATATACCCATGCCTTAGCGATAACGCCTAATAAGACCAACTCTTGGCAAGTAACAAATTGCAGCTGCGCTTTTAATAGCGGTAGTTATTGTAGTTGCAAGTATTTATCCGCTTTTTCTTTCTCGTTCATTCTTATCGAGACGGTCGAGGATTCAGGCAGTTATGGTCCTATAACTGTTCCTCTAGGCGAAACAATTACCGTTAATTTGGGAATCATAAAAAATAGCCCTCCTAGCCCTCCTTCTGCAAACCTTCTTCCCCCAACAGTCAGTGCCGAATGTTCTCCCTCTCCTCTATCTGCTCGTTTTACCTGGAGTGAGCTCGAAGGAGGGCAAAGTGCTTATCAAATTCAAATAGATAATGATACCAATCTTGATCCTGATCCTGGAGATACTACAACGCCACCGATTGATTCTGGTGAAGTAAGGGGGTCTTCTGGTTCTTCTAACTCTTATAGCACCTTCGGTCTTCTTTATAACGCTCGTTATTATTGGCGGTTAAAAGTCTGGAATTCTCTAGGCCTTGATTCTGGCTGGCTTTATCCTCCTTCTACAACTACTCCTCCAGGAGATTACTTTACCACTCCACCCCATGCTCTTCCATGGCCGGAGTTTAAATGTAATGGCGAGGATTGCAAATACATCTATTCTTCTCCAGGCGTGCAAGTTACTTTTAATGACCAATCTAAATGTTATGACAGCTCAGGAACTGAATACAGCTGTAATACTAACTTAACCCTTAATCAATATCTTTGGGCCTTTGGTGATGGTACTACTTACACTCCCACTACGCCTGGGTCTGGCGACCCTCCTCCTCATTCTTTTCCGAGTGCTGGAAGGTATCAAGTTACATTATCTATTACAGATGGTTTAAGAACCTGTAGCAAAATGCATGAAGTACCGGTCGGCTTGCTCCCAGAATGGAAAGAAATTTCGCCAACTGGCCGGGCTAATCAATTTTTAGCTAGCGTTTTTAACTATTTGAAGCCGCTTAATTTCCTCCTAAAATAGGAGGACACAAATCCTTAGGAGGACATGGATCTTTTTAAATCAGGCGAATGTTTTATTTAAATTTAGGGGAAATCTCAAATAGTTACAAAAAATTATTAATCATTCTGCTCGGAGTTTTTATAATTATCCTGCTCTTTGTTTTTGGCTTTTTTTATTATCTGAAGACTCAATCTGTTCAGACTGTCACGGCCCAAAAATTAAAAAATTCGGAAATAACAAATATTCAGATTTTACAAGGAAAAGATCCCCTATGGTATGAAAATTCCGCTCTTTTGTTATTAGATATAAGGAGTAGAGAAGATTATGCCAAAGGGCATTTAAAAAACTCAAGGAACCTGCCAGCAGAAGAAATAAAGAGGTTTATCCAGCCAGAAAGAGAAGCCGTCGCTATTTATTCAAGTAAAGATAATTTTTCTGAGGTTGAAAAGGCCGCAGATTATATTAGCAAAAAAAATAAAGACCTTAATCAGGAAAATAAAGTTGGCAAAATTTACATTATAGAAGACGGGTTTGAAGGTCTTAAGGACGCGGGATTAATAGTTGAGGAAGGATTTTATGATTAATTAAAAGATAAATTATGGAAAAATATTTAAAACTCGCCAGATTGATCTTATTAGTTTTGCTTATCTTTTTATTTTATTTAAAAACGGCAGAAGCTGATATTGAAAAATCGGTTAGCGACCCGAACTTAGAGCCAGGGGATGTTGCTACAATTACCCTAAAGATTCCTGGGCAATCAGTAACAATAGGCAATAAAGTAGATATTATTTTGGTCATGGATAGAACAGGAAGCATGGGTGATCATTTCGGCTGCGATCCCGAAAACCCTTTGGATTGCGATAATGCTCATAAAATAGATGCTGCCAAAGCAGCTCTAAACGCTTTTGTAGGCGGAACAAATGAAGAATTTGATCATTTAGGCTTTGTTGCATATAATACTTCAGCCCAGCTGCGGGTTTATTTAAGAGACATGGATCTTTCCGGCAAAAACGCAATGCACACAAGCATTAACGCTTTGTCGGCTACGTCATCTACTTCTATAGGCTCTGGCCTGAACGTTGCTAACAAAGAATTATTAAATTTAATAGAGCCTTTGAGTTCCACAAGACCCGATGCTAAAAAATATATTATTTTAGCTTCAGACGGCCAGCAAAATACCTGTCCAAGTGTTCATAATCTTCCCGTGAGCACGAATTGTCCCGACCATGAAGATCTTCCTAGTAATATTCTCAAGACAGCTGTCGCTAATGACATTAAGGTTTTTACGGTTGGAATTGGCTGGGACGTTAAAGGCGACTACGATTATCAATGTGACATATGCAAAGAAAAAGCTGGAGACCTGAACGGCAACGGAATAGAGGACGGCGAAGACCATTTTATGTATATTGCCCAGCAAACTGGCGGCCAGTATTTCTTCGTTAAAAATTCAACTGAAATGGAAAATATCTACAAGAAAATCCAATCAATAATAGATGCTGACTTTTCCATAGATGTTATAGATGGAATAAATACGGAAATTGTAAAAACAGTAGTAGACCGGAATGGAGATAGTAAAGTGGATAAAGACGATATCGGATTAGCGAGTTGCGGAACTGGAACTGAGCCGTTAGATATCAGCGACTCGAACGTACATGCCGGGATCTGGGGTGGCCAGTTTGTCATGGTCACTATTGACAGCATAGGAGGCAATCAAGCTCTTTGTGTTGATTTTGATATAAAAATAAAAGATAATTCTGTCCCCGGAACATATTCTGTAGACGACAAGCGTCAATTTTATGATCCTAGTTGTTCTTCAACAATAATATATGCTGATGCTGTCTATATGCACGACCCATCTCAGCCTACCCAATGCAGTTGGGAAGAATTCCCTCTTACAAATGTAACAATTATACCATTCGATTATTCTCTTTCTTCCCACAATGTCACTGTTATCCAGGGGCAAAGCGTTGATAATATCATTACCGCCAATCTGGTTTCTGGCAAAAAAGAACCAGTCAGCTTCAGCGTGTCTCCATTGGCTGGAACCAATTTTTCTTTTAGTCCTGTTAGTTGCTCTCCTGACCCTGACTGCGATACGACCTTAGCAATTGACACTTCTCTTGCTACTCCCATTGGTGCTTCCACTATCACCGTCACAGGAAACCCTCTATCAAAGACTACGCAGTTTACTCTTTTTGTCAATCTCCCTCCAGGTCTTAATATTAATTGCGAGGTTAATCCTTCCACGGCCCTGGTCAGAGAACCGGTGACTTGGAAAGCTGAGGCCTCTGGAGGAATCCCAGGCTATACCTTTAGCTGGTCTGGCGCAACTACAGATCCTGACTGTATACCCGATTCTTCAAATAACAATCCGAACTATGTCGAAAGTTGTAAATATGAATCGGCTGGCTTGTTTTCAGCTACAGCTCAAGTAGTTGATGACGTAGGCCAGACTGCAAGCTGTTCTGCTAATGTAAGGATTATGATGCCCGTGCCTATCTGGAGGGAAGTTATTCCGCTATGATTTAATTAGAACATTTTTTTATTTAAATAGCCTTAGGAATTTTTAATTTCGATTATTAAATATGAAAAATAAAAAATTAATTTTTCTTTTTACCTTTTTGCTTTTAACTGTTATTTTTTTTGGCAAATCGCCGAACCAAGCGTTTGGCCAAACCGCCGGCTACAATATTAATATACTTGGGCAGAATCCAACATCTGGCCAGTTTCTTTCTCTCGAAATGGATGACAATCCTCTATATAATTTTCCAATAGTTTCTTCCTTGACTGGAACTACCAGTAAAAATCTCGCTGCAGATGTCTGTGAGAACACAGATTGCAGTAACGCTTTTCCTGGCAACCCCGGAGGGACCTCTGGAGCACAGGGCTACACTACCTCTCTTGCCATGGATAAAAATGGATGGCCAGTAATAGCTTTTGTTAAAAATGAACCTGCGACCGAACTCCACATTCAGATCAGACGTTGTTATAGTAAAAGATGTACGGGCCCTGAGCCCACTGTGATAGATCCAGATCCAATCCACACCAAGGCGCTTATTACATCTTTAGAACTTGATTTTTCTTCAGCTTGTTCAGACCCGATTTTGGGTTGTCCGATGATTGTTTATGGCGCTTGGGAAACTAATCCCACAGGGACTGTATTTATTCGTTGTAATGACCCTAATTGTGGAGGCGGTGATGACAATATTAAACAAATTGACCTAATTCCACCAGGTTATGATCGTGGCGTTGATATAGAATTGGATAAAAATGGGTATCCCGTAATTGCCTTCTACCCCTGGGGAGGCAGTCCAAAAATTGTTCGCTGTAAGGACCGTGATTGTAATAATTATACTATCTATTCCCTACCCAACCATCCGGGTGGCATGTATGGTTTCTTGGATCTTGAATTAGATTTTACCTCTTCAGGCTGCAAAACTTTTGGTTGCCCAGTAATTATTGTTGCTTCAGGGGGGACTGATAGAGAAGCTTTTCTGCGCTGTTCTAAGCCAGACTGCTCAAGTAATACTGGATGGATAGGGGGCTTTGAGCCAGGTAAAGTCATCCTTTACCCGTCACTAGAGCTTACAACGGCCGGTTTACCCGTCATTAGTTATCAAAACTTGACCGATGAAAAATTGATAATGGTCAGATGTTTTACCTTGGATTGCGCTTCCGCTTACCGCAAAAGCAAAGAGTTAGACACTAAAGGCACAACAGGGGTATTTACTGGAAATTATCAAGATTTGGGATTAAACAGAGAAAATAATCCTTATATTGCCTTTCAAGCCAATAATCCCGGAAGTGGCGATAAAGAAAGATTAATGATCTTGGCCTGTGCCCATGAAAATTGTGGGTCTGCAGCTACTTTAAATGTCATGGTTTTCAATGATAAAGATAGGGATGGACGATACGATCCGGGAGTTGAAGATTTCACTGATTTTGACCCGATTTCTGCCCAAGTTCAATTAAGTGACGGCCGGACAATATCGCCAAAAGCTGACGGCACTGCCAGCCTTATTGTTGATGCCAGTCCTTCTTCTTACAACGTTTCGATTGATCCAAATATTGGCTGGGAAGTAACCGGTTGCGAAATCGATGGTGTTCCTTGCACCAGCACTATGATCCCCAATCCAAATACATATCCGGATTGTAGAGGAGGATATTGCGCAACAGAAAATTTCCAAATAGTCGAAAACCAATTCAAAAAAGTCAATTTGGGGATCATACAAACTAGCCCTCCTTCTGCAGACACTCTTAAAGCAACAGTCAGTTCCGAATGTTCTCCTTCTCCTCTATCTGCTCGTTTTACCTGGGTATTCAGTGATTCCGGTGGAGGTTCGCAAAGTGCTTATCAAGTTCAGGTAGACGATGATGCCGTTCTTAGTGATTGTAGTACTGATGTAACTTGCTGGGATAGCTGTCATAATAATCTCGGATGGGACACATGTAGCACAGGAGGATCCTCAAAAAGCTATACTCCTCCGGCAGGCGTTATCCAATACAATGGACCAGCAAAACCTTATTATTGGCGGTTAAGGGTCTGGGATTCTCCAAGCAATCCTTCTGACTGGCTTTATCCTCCCTCGCCTTCTTTTATCACCCCGCTTCATGTCCTCCCTCTTGTTGAGTTCGATTATTCACCCGAACACCCCAGTGCAGGGCAACCAGTCACTTTTACTGACCATTCTAAATGTTACCGTGCAAGTCCCCCTAATCAAGAATATGACTGTAAAGACAATATTTCCAATCACTATCTTTGGAATTTTGATGATACGTCGTCCAATTGTGATAGTGATACAAACCCTTCCTGTCGAGATGCAGGAGCCGTTACTCATTCATTTCTCCCCCCAATTAAAAACTATAAAGTAAAACTCTTTATATCAGACGACCTAGGTCCTTCCCTAATTCAAGACGCCTGTTCTAGAATGAAAGAGGTACCGGTCGGCTTGCTCCCAGAATGGAAGGAAATTACGCCAACTGGCAGGGCTAATCAATTTTTAGCTAGCGTTTTTAACTATTTGAAGCCGCTTAATTTCTTCCTAAAATAGGAGGATATGAATGTTTTTCAATGCCCCGCCCCCGCTTTCAGCGGGGCTTTGACATTTTAAAAATATTTTGTTAAGATTTAATTGTAAAATTAATTATGAAATTTTGGTTTTCTAACCACGAATATCTATCACAAGCTTTCTTACAAACAATTACTAATTTATTCTCTAGTATTTTGCCTACGCCAATTAACAAGAAATTAGCGATTTTATTAGTGGTTTAAAATGAAGAGCCAAATTTCTATTAAAAAACATGAATCAATTTTCCCTACTTTTTGGAGCAGTAGCTTTGTTAACTATCGGATCAATTTTAGGTTATTATGCCCGCCAATCAATTGCCAGAAAACAAATTGGAAACATTGAAGAGAGGATTCAAAAAAAGATCTCTCAAACCAGAGTAGAGGCTCAAAAAATTCTGACCGAAGCAAAAGATAAATCCTCGCAAATCCTAGAAAATACCAAAGAAGAAATAGATCAACGACAAAGAGAATTACTTAAGAATGAAAGATTTTTACTCAAGCGAGAAGAAACTCTAGACAATAAACTTCAAGCTTTAGATGATCAAGAGAGAGAATTTCAGCAGAAGGTTAAAAAATTAAAGATTATTAAGGAAAATTTAGAAAGTTTAAAGACCGAAGCGCTAGAAAATCTGGAGAGAGTTTCTAAACTATCAAAAGAAGAGGCTAAAAAAGAACTTCTGAATAATGTAGAAAAAGAATATCAGAAGGACATTATCGGTAGGATTAAAAAATTGGAAATCGAAGGCCAAGAAAGATTTAATAAGAAAGCCCAAGGGATTTTAGCTACAACCATTCAAAAATTAGCAATCAATCAGACCCAAGAATTAACTACTACTACTTTACCCTTACCCTCAGATGAAATTAAAGGGAGAATTATTGGTAAGGAAGGGAGAAATATCAAAACCTTAGAAAGATTAACCGGGGTAGAAATTATTATTGATGATACTCCCGAAGCTGTAGTTATTTCCGGATTCGACCCCGTCCGTCGCCAAATTGCTAAAGTTGCTTTAGAAAAGCTAATTCGCGATGGAAGAATTCAACCAGCTAGAATTGAAGAAGAGGTTAAGAGAGCGGAAACTGAAATTGTAAATAAAATAAAAGAAGCTGGCGAAGCAGCGGTTTATGAAACCGGGATTGTGGGTCTTCATCCTAAAATAGTTCAGCTTTTGGGGAGATTAGATTTTAGGACAAGTTACGGTCAAAATGTATTACTTCACTCAATTGAGGTAGCCCATCTAGCTGCGACCTTAGCTGAGGAATTAGGTGCTAATTCCTTGATTGCCAAAAAGGCAGGACTTTTACACGATATTGGTAAAGCAGTTGACCATCAGGTTGAAGGTTCCCACACCGAAATCGGAATCAAAATTTTGGAAAAGTTTGGCGTTGAGAAAGAAATAATAGATGCGATGAAATCGCATCACGAAGAGTATCCTTACGATACCCTAGAGGCAATAATAGTTCAGGTAGCAGACCAAATTTCCGGAGCTAGGCCTGGGGCTAGAAAAGATACAGTCGAAAATTATCTAAAGAGACTAGGAGATTTAGAGGCAATAGCCACTTCCTTCCCTGGAATTGATAAGGCTTGGGCTCTACAAGCAGGCCGAGAATTAAGAGTTTTTGTAAAACCGGAAGAAATAGATGATTTGACTGCCCAAAAAATAGCTAGAGAAATTGCAGATAGAATAGAGAGCGAATTAAAATATCCTGGAGAAATAAAAGTAACAGTAGTTAGGGAAAATCGAGTGGTTGAGTACGCGAGATAATATAATTTTGATTAGATTTTTAAAATACGGCTGTAAGAAGCCGTATTTTTATTTGAGCGGGATATGGGAGTCGAACCCACCTTTTCACCTTGGAAGGGTGACGTTGAACCGCTCAACTAATCCCGCATCGGGGTACCCGGATTCGAACCGAAACTAAATCCTCCCAAAGGACTCGTGCTACCGTTACACTATACCCCGCACTTTACCATAGGCTATTTTACTATTACAAAGTATCTATATTTGCTGATCACTAATTTAACAGTATAAATCTATTTTTTTCTAAAGTCAAAATATGATATGATTAAACAATGGCCCACAGAAATTTTTTTTCTCAATTAAATCTTTTTGTCCAATCAAAAAAAGCAGGCGTCACCATCTGGCAATATCCCCAATTTCTCTTTTTAGTTATGGGAATAATTACTATCGCCGCAATTTTAACAACTTATGCCGTCGGTATTAGATATGTCCCTGAACCAGAGATAGTTGTTTTAATTGTTCTTGCCCTATCAGCTATCTTATTAATTATTACCTTCACCATTACTCAAAGCTTTGAAAGATTAGTTGAAGCAAATAGGATGAAATCTGAATTTGTTAGCATTGTTTCTCATCAGCTGAGATCTCCTCTTTCAAATTTGAGGTGGTCCTTAGAATTATTAATGTCAGGGAGATTAGGGAAGATTGAAGAACAACAGCTTGATTACTTCAAAATCTTAAAGGATAACAGCAGTCGTATGGGAGAGTTAGTCAGAGACCTTTTAATTGTTTCTAGGATTGAACAAGGAAGGGTGTCCCTTAAAAGTCAAGAGGCTTCCCTGCCAGACTTAATTCAAGGCGTTATTTCTCTTTCTATTCCTTTCACCCGAGCGTCAAATGTTGAAATAAAATTTGAACCAAAAAATAATTTGCCAAAAATATTTTCTGATCCCTCTCAATTGAAATTAATTATTGAAAATCTTTTAGATAATGCAATCCGCTATATAAAAGAAAAGGGAGAGGTTAAAATTATCCTGGAAAGAAAAGACAGCCGTTTTTATTTTGAAATTAAAGATAATGGAGTCGGTATCCCCAAAGAAGACCAAAAATATATTTTCCAGAAATTCTTCCGTTCTTCAAATATTCTAAAATATAAGACCCAAGGAACTGGACTCGGTCTATACATTACAAAATCCCTTATTGAGAAAATGGGCGGTAAAATTAGTTTTAAATCAGAAGAAAATAAAGGTTCAACTTTTTGGTTTTCCCTTCCAATTAAATAGTAAATAGCGGACAGCAATCAGCAGGTAATTAACAAAAAATACAACTTTTTGCTAATTGCTAACTGTAGCTGCGAATTTAATAATATGGCAAAAATACTTTTTATAGAAGACGAGTCTGCTGTTCAAAAGACGGTTGGCGAGGTCTTGAAGCAAGAAGGATATGAGGTAATTTCTGCACTAGATGGAGAAATCGGATTAAGGCTGGCCCAGACAAATAAGCCAGACTTAATCTTACTAGATCTTATCTTGCCAAAACTCCACGGCTTAGAAGTTTTGAAGGGTCTAAAAGAGAATGAACAGACGAAACAAATTCCTGTTATTGTCTTGACCAACCTCGAAGATATGTCAGATATTGAAAAAGCTCTAGAAATAGGAGCAACCACTTATCTGGTTAAAGAAAATTATAGCCTAGAAGAAATAGTAGAGAAAGTAAAAGAGGCTCTCAAAAAATTTAAATAAATAATATAAGGTATAAACAATTTAAAATTATATTTTGAAGCGTGTGATCTATGAGAGTAGAACCTCAACAGTTAAAAGCCTTTCTTTTGGACGCTGGTTTGGCAACACAAGATCAGCTTGAAAAGGCCCTAAAAAAAGCTGAAAAAACCAAGAAAAAAATAGAGGACATTTTGGTTTCAGACGGCTTATTAAGCCAAGAAGAATTAATAAAACTTGAAGCTTATATTCTAGGTATTGCTTTTGTCAATCTGGAAAAAGAAATTATTTCCCCCGATGTTCTAAAAATCATTCCCGAACCGATTGCTAGGTCTCATAATATTATCGCTTTTAGAAAAAAGGGTCAGAATCTAGAGGTAGCCATGTTAGACCCGGAAGATTTGCGGACAATCGAATTTATTAAAAAAACAGCTAATTTAAAGATTTTACCAAGATTGACTACCCCTGAATCTATAAAAAATGTCCTTTCTCAATACCAAAAAACTTTAGAGGCTGAATTTGGAGAAATTATAAAAAAAGAAGTAAAAGGAATTAGACCCATTAGAGAGGAAGAAGTTAAGGAAGAAAAAGCTGAACTTCGAAAAGTAGCCGAAGAACTGCCCGTAATTCGGATTGTTGACACTCTATTAAAACATGCCATTTTACAATTGGCCTCTGACATTCATATTGAACCGTTAGAAAAAGAAGTTTTAGTTCGCTATCGAATAGACGGGATTTTGAGAGATGCGATGATTTTGCCGAAATTGGTTCAATCTGGGATTGTTGCCAGGATTAAAGTTCTTTCCAACTTAAAACTTGACGAACACAGACTTCCTCAAGATGGCCGTTTTAAAGTAGAGACAGAAGATTATAAATATTCAATTCGTGTTTCCACCTTGCCAGTTTTTGATGGAGAGAAAATTGTTATGCGATTATTGCCTGAAACTTCCAGAGCCGACACCTTAGAAGGTTTAGGGTTGAGGGGTGAGACCCTGGAATGGGTTCAGAGGAACTTAAGAAAGCCAGTAGGAATGATTTTAGTAACTGGACCAACAGGCTCAGGGAAAACCACAACTCTTTATGCCATGCTTGAGATTCTAAATATTCCAGGCGTGAATATTTCTACAATTGAAGACCCTATTGAATATCGGATGCCCCGAATTAACCAGACACAGGTTAATCCCAAGATTGGCTTAAATTTTGCTGCCGGCCTAAGGACATTAGTTAGACAAGATCCTGATATTATGATGGTCGGAGAAATAAGAGATAATGAAACAGCAGCATTGGCCATCAACGCCGCTCTTACTGGCCACTTAGTTTTATCAACTTTGCATACCAATACAGCATCCGGCGCACTGCCCAGGTTAATTGATATGAAATGTGAACCTTTTTTAATTGCATCTACTTTAAATTTAATCTTAGCCCAAAGGCTAGTTAGAAAGCTACATTCAGAGAAAGATAAATATACACTTAAAGACTCAGAGTTAAAAAACCTGGCTAAATATTGTGACCTAGATAAGATTTTGACAATTTTAAAAGAAGAAAAGGTAATTGACCCAAAGAAAGGATGGAAGGATGTCACTTTTTATCGGCCAAAATCAACTAAAGAATGCCCAGAAGGCTATAAAGGAAGGATTGGTATTTTTGAATCCTTACCGGTGACTGAATCAATAAAAGAATTAATTGTTAAGGGAGCTACTTCTGATCAAATCCAAGGACAAGCTCAAAAAGAAGGAATGAAAACAATGGTTGAGGATGGCTTTATAAAAGCTGCCCAAGGAATAACAAGTATTGAAGAAGTATTGAGGGTGATTATTGAATAGGAAATAAAAATTTGAAAAATAAGCCATGGAACTAAGACCTCAAATTTGAAAATTTAAAATTTATTTCATATTTAAGATTTGCCTAAATATTTCTATATAGCTAAATCCTTTCACGGGGAAGATAAAACAGGAACGTCAGAAGCTAAAGATGAGCATGAGCTAGTCAAGACTTTGCACCAACAAGGTTTGGTTTTGATTTCGGCTAATTTAGAGGAAGAGCAAAAGAAGACGAAATTTGAAATTTCCCTGTTCTTCTTTAAAGGGGTTTCGCTTTCTGAAAAGGTGTTTTTTACCCGGAATCTACAAGTGATGATTTCAGCTGGTATTTCCCTGCCTCGTGCTCTAACTATTTTGGCAGCACAAACTAGAAATAAAAATTTTAAAAAGGCGCTTTTAAATATTCTAGATGAAATTACGAAAGGAAAAGGCTTTGCTGAAAGTTTACAGAAGCATCCTCAAATCTTTTCTGAACTTTTCGTCAACATGATTAAAGTTGGAGAAGAGTCAGGAACTTTAGAAGATGTCTTAAAAAATCTTACTATCCAACTGGAAAGAGAAAATGATCTGAAGTCTAAGATAATGGGGGCCATGATGTATCCTGCTGTAATTATTTGCGCCATGATTGGCATTGGGACTTTAATGTTGATTATGGTCGTTCCTAAACTAGCTGAAACCTTTGTTGAACTTGGCGTTGAATTACCACCTACTACTAAATTTGTAATATTTTTAGGAAACTTTCTTGCCAAAGATTGGTTTCTACTGCCTTTCATTATCATCGCTTTTTTCATCTTTTTAAGGCAAACTCTGAGAACGAAAATTGGTAAAAAATTTTTTGATAAACTGTTTTTAAAAATACCAATCATTTCTCCAATTATTAAGAAAATAAATTCTGCCCAGACGATTAGAACCTTAAGTTCTTTAATTACTGCCGGTGTACCCATTGTTCAATCATTAGGAATTGTTTCAGGCGCCTTAGGAAACGTTTATTTCAAAGGAGCCATAACTAAAGTCCAGGAAGAAGTTCGGAAAGGAGGAAAAATATCTGAGGCCTTAAAGCCCTATCAAAATCTTTATCCCCTGGTCGTAATTCAGATGATGGAAGTTGGCGAAGAAACGGGTCAAACTGCTGACATCTTAGCGAAATTAGCTGATTTTTACGAGGAAGAGGTTACCGTGGCTACTAAAAATATTGCTTCTTTAATTGAGCCAATCCTAATGCTTTTAGTCGGGGGGGCAGTAGGTTTTTTTGCAATTTCAATGATTCAGCCAATGTATTCTATGTTGGGAGCGATACAATAAAAATCCAAAATGAAAAATTATAATTCAAAGCTTGGGAAATCGGAATCTTTTAGCTTGGTTGAAATATTAATTATTATTGGTATAACGGCTGTTTTAATAGCTATAGCTATTCCTTCGTACCGTTTTTTCCAGAAAGAGACAGATTTAAATAATTCAACAGAAGAAATTATTAATACTCTAAGGCTGGCCCAAAATAAAACCTTAGCGTCTGAAGGGCCTAGTAGATACGGAGTTTATTTTGATGCCGTTTTTACTCCTGACCAATATACGCTATTTAAGGGAACAAGTTATGCCAGCCGAGATAATCCGGCTGATGAAATTCATAAATTAGCAGATTCCTTAGAAATTTCAGAAATAAATTTATCCGGCGGCTTGGAAGTTGTTTTTGATAGAATTTTAGGGACTACTTCTCAATTCGGCTTTGTATCTATTCGGTTGAAAGACACTCCGGATAAAATAAAAACTATTTATGTTGATAACTCAGGCCAAGTAAGCTTAGCATCTCCTGCCGTCCCTTCTGATATGAGCAGAATCAAAGATTCCCGCCATGTTCATTTTAATTATAATCAAAACGCTAAAACAGCCACAACCTTACATTTAATATTTCCTGATTTTCCAGGAGATAACTATGATATTTCATTTCAAAGTTATCTCAACACTGGACAAACCGAATTTTACTGGGAGGGTACTGTTGCAGTCGGTCCTGCTGGCAGCAAAACCGACCAAAAGCTAAAAATTCATACCCATTCTATAGATATATTTACGGGTAACGCTCAATTTTCTATTCATAGAGATAAAAGATATAATGACAAAGCCTTGTCAATTACCCTTGATGACGAAAATTTAATAAATTATACCGCTGACGGCCAGACAACCAAAGGCGACTCAGTTTTCGTTCCTGAACTTCAATGGCAATAAATAATAACCAAAAATCAACTAAAGGGATGTCAGTAATAGAGATTTTAGTGGCTATTTTTATCCTGTTGATTGCTTTTTCTGGAATCGCCGGCCTTTTAGCTTTTTCCCTCAAGGTTTCTAATTTGAATAAAGAGACAATTTATGCTAACTTCTTGGCTCAAGAAACATTAAATGCTACTCGTAATTTTAGAGACGGAACAAACTGGTCTACAAACGGCCTAGGCATTTTAACCGTTGACAGTCCTTATCATCTAGAAAAGACAACTGATGATCCGCCCAAGTGGAGCATGGTTTCAGGCGAAGAAACGATCGGTAATTTTGCAAGGAAGATTGTATTTGAGAATGTTAACCGAGACAGCAGCAATGATGACATTGTTACAATGGATGGTAACCCGGATCCCTTAACAAAAAAGGTAAAAGTTACTGTTTCTTGGAAGAATAATAAAGTAGAAATAACAACTTATTTTACTAATTGGAAATAAGCCACGCTTATAAGCGATCCTTTTAATGTTAAAATTTATATTTATAAAAATTAGGAAAAATGGGTTTACTTTAATGGAGACTTTAGTTTATATCACCATTCTAGTAATTGTTATTTTTAGCGTATCTTCTGTTTTAATTTGGTCTATTCAAACAAATACCAAGAATAAAGTAATGACTGAAACTTTAAGTAATGCGAGAAGGGCAATGGAACAAATAACCTATGAAATAAGAGAAGCAAAAAGTGTTTATACTCCAACTAGTATTTTTAACTCTAACCCCGGCCAACTTTCCCTGGAAACGGAAAAATATCTTCCTGCCGGAGAAGATAAATCCTACATTGATTTTTATATTTTAGATGGTAGACTCTGTCTCAAAAAAGAATCACAAAATCCAATTTTCCTGACCTCAGATAGAGTAGAGGTAACAAATTTAGTTTTTTCTAGGATTGTTACTAATCAGATCCCCTCTATACAGATTAATTTAACGGTAAATTATAAAAACCCCAATGGCCGGCCAGAATATCAATCCTCAGTTAGTCTCCAATCGGTCGATTCTTTAAGGTCTTATTAGAATTATTTTAGATTGCTGGATAATTATAAAAAATGGTTAAAATAAAAAAATTAATATTAGAAAGAGGTTTCGCCGCGATATTTATCGCAATTTTAATATTGGTGATTATTTTGGCTATCGGATTGAGCGTTTCCAATTCAGTGCTTAATCTACAAAAAGTTTCTGGCAACGTGACTAGATCGAACCAAGCATATTTCACCGCTGAAGCTGGAATTGAAGACGCTTTATTGCGCCTTGCAAAAGGTAAACAATGGCAAAGTTCTTATTCTTTTTCAGTTGAGGGAAGTACTACTACATTAGGAATTTCCGATATAATTGGAGAATCACGAACAATTACTTCTCAAGGGAGTTTTTTAAACAGAATAAGAAAAGTCCAAGTTGTATATCAAATATCCACCGCAGAAGCATCATTCTTTTTTGGGGCTCAAGCAGGAGATGGAGGGATGGACATGAAGAATAACGCTAAAATACATGGTAATGTTTTTTCTAACGGAGACATTATTGGTAGCAATAATAGCCAAATTGACAATGGCGTTATTGTCTCCGGACACCATCAAATAAATAATGGGAATATTGGGGGAGATGCGCTTGTTTACGACTGCGTAAGCGCTGATATCAGTGGTAAATTAACTTATGTAAATTCAAATAGCTGTACAGCTGATGGTGGAATCCAGCAACAAGCTGATGAAATCGACCCCGTTCCCTTGCCTATTACCCAAGGTCAAATTGATAATTGGAAGGCTGAGGCAGGGGGCGGTGACGTTATAGAAAATAATGTTATCATTAGCGGAACGCAATCTTTGAGTGCGGTTCAAATCGGAACACCCGCCGCCCCAAAAACATTAACCGTCGATGGAACCCTTAATATGACGGGAACTATTTATGTGACAGGAGATGCTACTTTTAACGGAACAACGCATTTAGATAGTGGTTATGGTTCATACGGCGGAGTTATCATTGTTGACGGGAAGATAAATGTAGAGAACGGCGCAATACTTACTGGTTCTGGACAGGTAGGAAGCTATATTTTAGTTCTCTCCACCAATAATTCTTTAAATCCCTTAGAGCCCGCTATTTATGTTAAAAATCATGGTTCGGCGTCAATTTTTTATACGACTTCCGGTCTGCTCTATCTCAAAAATGAAATGGACGCTCGGGAAATTACAGGATATAAAATACAAATTGATCCGAACGCAGAAATTTTTTATGAAAGCGGCTTAAGCGATCTTCGTTTTTCTGGTGGCCCTGGTGGCGCGTGGAAAGTAACCAGCTGGAAGGAAGTAGAATAATTTCTATTTTATTTTAGCGGTGGGGATACCCCACCCCTTGGGCGGGGATGAAAGCCGCTAAAAGAACTCGCCCCGAAGGGAATACCTCGTCCCTTTAGGACGGGGTAGCTCATAACTCATAATTCAAGCTAAAAAAGAGCTTTTAGCTCTTTTTGTTTTTATTTTCTTTGATGATATAATTAAATGAGAAAATTATGCTAGAGTTTTTTACTTTAAAACCAGATTCGTTTGGCCTAGATATCACTGACACATCTTTAAAGATTGCCAGTTTGAAAAGAGAGGGTAAGTTTTTAAAATTAACCTCTTATCTAAAGGAAGAAATCAAGCCGGGAATAATCGAAGAGGGCGAAGTTAAAGATGAAGAATCTTTGGTTAAGGTTATCAAGGAAAGTATAAAAAAAGTAAAAGGAGAGAAATTACGAACAAACTATGTTATAGCCTCTCTGCCAGAAGAAAAAGCTTTTTTAGAAGTTATCCAAATGCCAATCCTAGGAGAGCAAGAATTGAAAGAAGCTGTTTATTTCGAATCCGAAAATTATATTCCCCTACCGATCAATGAAGCCTATCTTGATTTCCAAACCGTCCAGCCAGTTGTAGACCACTTAGATCACGCCGATATTTTAATTACAGCCTTACCCCGAAAAACTGTCGATCCATATGTTACAGCTTTAGCAAAGGCAGGTCTTCAGCCAAAAGTTCTAGAAATTGAGTCCTTAGCTATCTGTCGAGCTGTAATTAAAAATGAAATTTCTCCTCACCCGCTACTTTTAATTGATCTAGGGGTAAACAGGACAGGATTTATGGTTTTTTCTGGTTACTCTCTTAGGTTCACAAGCGTCCTTCCCATTTCTGCCCGTCAATTTACTCAGGTCATTTCTCAGACGCTAAAGATCAGCTTCCAGGAGGCCGAAGAACTGAAATTAAAATATGGCTTAGAAAAAAGATATAAAATAAAAATTCAGGATGGAATTGAAAAAGAAATAGAACCGGGAAAAATATTTGAGATATTATTACCAGCTTTAGACAATTTAGTGTCTCAAATTAAGAAATACCTAGATTATTACCAGACTCACATTACTCATGAACATTTATCTCCTGATGGTAGAGGCATTAAAAAAATTCTTCTCTGCGGTGGCGGGGCAAATCTTAAAGGAATTACTGAGTTTTTATCTATACAGCTAAGAACTCCAGTTGAGCTTGCTAATCCTTGGACAAATATCTTGGAGATACCGTTTAAAGAATTACCAGAGTTGTCTTATGAAAAATCACTTGAATACACAACAGCCTTAGGCTTAGCTTTGCGGGGGATAAAAGAAAAATAGAGCAATAAATGTTTATATTGAAAGAACAATAAGTAATTTATAATTTAAGAATAAACCTATCTCTAAATGATGAACCTCTTGCCTCCCAAGTATAAAGCAGATCTTTTATTAGAAGAGACCAAGAGATTAGTTATAATCTTGGGTAGTTTATTTTTTATTTCCCTTCTGTCTTTTTCTCTGATTCTATTTTCCATCAAAATTTATCTTACTAGCCAAGTAAATGCCCAAAAAGAATTTTTGGATTTGCAAACTCAAAAAAAAGAAACCCCAGAAATGGGGCAATTGGAGAACGAAGCGAAGGCTATAAACAAAAAATTGTCAAAATTAGATAATTTTTATCAAAAACAAATATCTTTATCTGAAATAATGGAGAAAATTAATAAAGCAATTCCTAGCGGCGTATATTTAAATAGTTTTGCTTATTCTAAAGCAGATTCCAAAATTAATTTCTCCGGCTATTCTCCTACTCGTGAAGCTTTAGTCCAATTTAGAAAAAATCTTGAGGAAATTTTTCAACAGAAAGTTGAGGTCCCGCCAGCAAATTGGGTAAAGGCAGCGAATGTCGATTTTACTGGAGTAAATTTTAAAATTAATAAATAAATACCTAGTTTTATATCAATTAAAGGATATTTAGAATGAACTCAAAGAAAAAAATCTATATTTTTGGAGCGATATTCGGAATTATTAATTTGCTCTTGATTATTTTGGTGATTTTCCCCTTAATAAGAGATATCGAGAAAAGCCCAAAAGATCTTATTTCACAAAAAGGCCAATTGCTATCGCTCGAGAAGAAAGAAATAAATTTCATGGATTTGAAAAAGGTTTATCAAACTCACCTGGCTGATTTCGAAAATATTGAAACTTTTTTTATTGATCCAGAAACCCCAATAGAATTTATTAGTTTTTTAGAAAATATTGCTCAAAGCTCTCAAGGAGTAATTAAAATTTCTTTAGCCTCAGGAAAAAAAGAGGAAACAGAGCTGGGGCCAGTCCTTGCTTTCAACGTTTCCTTTGATAGCTCATTTCCTAATTTCCTAAAATTTCTAGAAAAGCTAGAAAACAGTAAATATCTAATTGAAATTTCAAATTTAAATATTAAAAAATTAGGCGGAGAGAATTTTTCTGGTAATATTAATGCTATTCTATCAATAAAGGTTCTAACAAAATAAGATTATATGAAAAGGCCATCAATAAGGCTAGGTAAAATAAAAATATTTTTTCAAAAGACTCTACGTTTAGCTGCTGAAAGACCTCTTTTTTCCTTTATATTCCTTCTTATTTTCATCGTTTTTTGGGGAGCCTTTTTATTTTATAAAAATGTTATTCTTATTGAAAATACCCAGCCTGAAATTTCTGGAAAAGCTATTCAACTTGATGAAAAGCTCCTAGGGGATATTTTAAACGAAATTAAATCGCGCCAAAATAAATTTGAAGAATCAGATAAAAAACAATACCCTAATTTTTTTGGAAGCCCTATTACTCCTCTAGAGACAACTCCAAGCGGTGCATTGACTGAATAATATACCTCAGCTATAATGATTGGTATTTCTCCTTCCGTAGATTCACCCTGCCCCCAATGCCCCCGTAGCTCAATTGGATAGAGCAGTACCCTTCTAAGGTAAAGGTTGTACGTTCGAGTCGTGCCGGGGGCACAATTGGGGACGGGGTGAAATTCCTACCAGGGAAATCCATAAGATGGTGCTCGTAGCTCAATTGGTTAGAGCTCCGCGCTGTGGCCGCGGAGGTTGCCGGTTCAAATCCGGTCGAGCACCCTGGTTATTCTTCGCATCTTGCGGGGCAGGCGACTCATTTAAAAACCGCTCGATAGCGGTTTTTAAATGTCTTTATTGAAATTTATTATTTTTATTTCTTCTCTTCTAGCTTTGTTTTTAAAACTATTTCTTTTCCTTCGCGCCGAACCCTTAAAGAAATTTCATCATCAATTTTTGCTTTTTGAAGAATGTCCGATATGGGATTTTCCATTGTGACTTTTTTACCGTTTATCTCCAAGATTATATCATATTCTTTAAGACCTATTTTATCAGCTGCTGAACCTGGGATTACGGGTGACTCTCCTAAATTTTCTCTTAAAATTATTGCGCCATAATCTACTGGTAACTTATTTTTCTCAGCTATTTCCTTGTTTAAAATAATATATCTGACCCCTAAGAAAGGAACTCTTATTTTTCCATATTTTTTGATCTCTTCTAAGTCTTCTTTAGCGTAGTTTATGGGAATGGCAAAGCCAATATTTTGGGCTCCCATTACCATTGCCGTATTTATTCCAATGGCCTTTCCTTCAAGATCGACTAAGGGCCCTCCCGAATTCCCGGGATTGATAGCAGCATCTGTTTGGATTAAACCTCTTAACCTGGCTGCCTGTTGCCCCAGTTCACTAAAAGCAGTAATAAAGCGGCTTAATCCAGAAATAATACCAGCGCTTACCGTATCATGGAATTCGCCTAAAGCATTTCCGACAGCAACAACTTGTTGCCCTAGTTCAATTTTTTCTGAATCACCAAGCTCCAAAAAAGAAAGGTTTTTATCCTCTATTTTTAAAACAGCAATATCATTAAGCGGGTCTCTGGCCAGGATTTTGGCGGGATATTTTTTAGGAGGTTCTGAAATAACGGTATAATCGGCTTCAGGATCTGAAACAACATGGTTTGAAGTAAGAATAAGACCCTCGGGAGAAATAATAAAACCAGAGCCACCTCCTATTTTTGTTTTTTCTTTTTTGCCCTCTTTTATCTTTGGCATAATAACTCCCCCTTCACCAAAAGGAAAAAGAAAAAATCCTTCAATCTTTGGTAAATCTTTAGAAATGACAATAGTAATTACGGCTGGGCAAACTCTTTTTGCGACTTCAATAATTGGTGATTTATCAGACATATGCTTTATTTTATCATAAAAGTGAGCTTGTCAAAAGGGTTCTCTCTTGATATTATGTTTTATAGTTTGGACAGCCCTCGTAGCTCAATGGACAGAGCTACAGACTCCTAAGCTGTAGATGTAGGTTCGATTCCTACCGGGGGCACAGGAGGATTTGTTCTTTAAAATTTACTACTACTGAAGGGAGGGAAAATGAAGAAAATAACTGAGCAAGTTGCCTTTTGGATAATATATATTTTTGGAGTTGTTTTCGGATTCATCTTCGCTCGTTTAGTCCATCGAGGTAGCATTATAGTGAAGAATTACAATTCAATCTCGCAAGTAGAAAGTGGTTCAATTATAGCTTGCAATCATCCTTCTTTGCTTGAGCCTTTCTTGGTTGTTTGTCTATTTCTCATGAAATACGTACTCCATCCTATTAAGTTTAGGCCGTGGATTACACCGGATAAAAGAAATTTTTATGACAGGTGGTGGTTTAGATTTAAAACCGTTTCGATTGCTATAGACAGAACAAAGCCTTCTATGTTGGCTCTAAGGAAAATGCTAAGTATTCTAAGGGAAAGAATGGGCCTTCTTTTTATCCATATAGAAGGAACAAGAACTTTTAAAGCGGTAAGTAAAGGTAATGCAATTTATGGTAAAAGAGGCGTTCTGGGCGAGCCAAGAATACAAATAGGCTGGTTGGCAGTAAAATCCGGAGCGCCTATTGTTCCAGTTTGGTTTGACAAAACAATTGAACAAATTTTTCCTAATACAGAAAAGACAGAAAGACTGCTGGAAAAAGGGGGGTTTCCACTATTTTGGTATTTTCTTTCTGGGTTTTTGAGCGCTTTCTTTGTGCTTCTTTTGAAAAAAAAGCAAATTGTAATTAATATTGGAGTTCCATTTACGATTTCTGAAAATACCTCTCCAGAGAATGCCGTCCACGTAATCGCCGAAGCTCTTTTAGCATTAGCAGATCAATAAAGGGCATTTCTGCCCTTTTCTTGGGCCCGTAGCTTAGTTGGTAGAGCAAGTCGTCTTACCTTGGACGACAGGGCTCCTGTTCGAATCAGGATGGGTCCTTAAGATTTTTTTTGGTAACCATTTGCACATTGAAAACCTCTGCCGTACAATAAAATAATGAGCAAAAGAAATTTAAGATCGGAGGTAATTAGATTCCGAAAGCAGGGTAAAACGTATTCGGAAATTCAGAAGAAATTAAAATCTATTATCCCTAAAAGCACTCTTTCTTATTGGTGCAGAAATATTTCTCTTCCACGAGGATACAAAAGAAAAATTGGAGAGTATAATAAATTTAATTTAATTAAGGCAAGAAAGATTGCTTTAGTAGTCAATAAAATTAAAAGAGGAAAATATTTGCAAGCAGTGTTAAACCGCAACCTGCATCTCGAGACAGCATTAAAGAATCGAGACACTGCAAAGATTGCACTTGCAATGCTCTATTTAGGCGAGGGATCAAAAGATTCAAAAAGGGGATCGCTGATGTTTGGCAACTCGGACCCCTTTATTGTAAGTTTATTTTTGCGTTTGTTACGATGTTGTTACAACATCAATGAAGGCAAATTCCGTTGTACACTTCAGTGTCGAGCCGATCAAAATATTAAAAAATTAGAAAGATTTTGGTTCCGAATTACGGGCATTCCTTTGTCTCAATTTTATAGAGCTAGAGTTGACCCTCGAACTATAGGTAAAAAATCCAATAAATTAGATTATAAAGGAGTTTGTCGAATAGATTATTTTTCTGCCGAGCTGTTTATAGAGTTAAAACAAATTGCCGAGATAGTTAATAAAGGAATATAGATAAGTTGGTAGAGCATCTATTCATAACATAAATAATAGTGCGGGCCCGTGGCGCAATTGGCAGCGCGCGTGAATGGCATTCACGAGGTTGTGGGTTCAATCCCCATCGGGTCCACAGTATACAAAATCGAAGATTTTTACGTTGTGGGAACTTAGAAATTATAAAATAATTTCGTAGATTCCACCCCTTAAAAGTCTGGGCTAAATGGAAAACAAGAAAGAGAAAATCGCTATTGTTGGAGCAGGGACAGTCGGTCTTTATTTAGCTTGGAGATTATCAGAGCTTGGCCATAAAGTTACTGTCTTTGAAAAAAATCAAGAGATTGAAAAAAAAGCTTGTTCTGGCTTGGTTTCCGAAAGGTTAAAAAATTTTATTCCAATTGATATTTTTTTTATTGAACACCAGATTGATTCTTGTTTAATCAATTTTCCTCAAAAAACAATTAATCTTAACTTTAAGCTAATTTTTTTTATTGTTAACCGTAAGAAACTAAATGAAAAATTATCGGAACTGGCTAAAAAGGCAGGGGCCGAAATGATATTTGGTAAAGAAATAAATGAAATTCCGGAAGGTTTCGATAAAATTATAGGCTGTGACGGCGCTTTATCAAAAATGAGAGAAAGGCTTTCTCTCTCTTGGCCGCGAATGCGGCTGGGCATCCAAGGTTTTTTACCGCAGCCTAATTCTTCAAAATACGTTGAAACCTGGCCAACAAAGTCTGGATTTTCATGGAAAATTCCCCGTGGTAATCAAACTGAATATGGCACAATCGGTTCTTTAAATTCTGCCAAGAAAGATTTTGAGGAATTTTGCGAGGCGCAAAAAATAAACTTTAATAAGAACGAGATAGGATCAGCCTTAATACCGCAACCCCGTACGAATTTCTTCGAAATCCTACGGGGCAAGGGGCTAGCTTTGCCAAAAAGTGGAAATATTACTCTTTGTGGCGACGCTGCGGGACTTACAAAACCTTGGTCTGGCGGTGGAGTAATATGGGGGTTGACAGCGGCTGATATTTTAATAAAAAATTTCCTAGATTTTGAGAAATATCACCAAGAAATAAAAAGGTTTTTCGGCGCAAAAATCTTTTTAGGCAATATATCTAACTCTTTAGTATATTTTTTGGGTAATAATCTACCCTTTCTGATTCCTTCTAAAAATCTAATTGATAATGATTTCCTATTTTCTTAATCGGAGGCGTGCGAGAGTGGTTGAATCGGGCAGTTTCGAAAACTGCTATGGTCAAAAGCCATCGAAGGTTCGAATCCTTCCGCCTCCGCAGACAACATTTTTTATCGAGAGACCGAGACGCTCTTGCTGTAAAATTTTCTATCCATGGAGTTAAAAACAGAAACCCCGACTACGGGTTTTTGTTTCGGTAGCTATCTATAAAAACTTGACTTTTTTTGACAATCTGCTATAATTATGGCGTAGTTCTTAGGTTTAAAGTTTGGAAAAATGAGATGAGCGTTTTGGATGCTCTGCCAAGGCGGGATTTCTAAACCGTTCGTCTCATAGGAAACCTTTTGAGGGGGAGGCTCAGAAGAAAGCCAAACATGAGACAGGACAAAGAACGAAAGAAAGGAGGATGATGACGATGTCTAAGGCATTGATCACGTCCAGAGACCCAAAGGGTCTCCACGCAGTCGGTCTCTTTGAGGCCGCGTACAATAAGGCCCAGCTCGACGACACCCGCGCACAGCGGCTCAACGAGCGTGGCGACGAGTTCCAGGGCGGCATCGCGAAGCTCATCGCTGAGCTAACGGTGTCCAACCAGTACGCCGACGAGGAAGTGCGTTCGAGCTACGAGTACCCTACAGAGTACAAGGGGTCAAAGCCCATCAGTGAGCAGGTGGACATACTCGCCAAGTTGTTCAACCTCTCGCTCGGTGCGACCTCCGAGTACATCAAGAAGGTGCTCCCGACGCTTCAGCTCCCCGACGGCGCCGAGGGATGGTTTGCCATCCCGTCGGTCGATGCCGTGGCCGCCAGGTTCTTCCCGGAGGTCAAGAACCCGGCCGAACGGTACTGCCGTAGCGTTCAGCTGGTTCTTCAGAAGATCGGCGAATCGCGGAAGTTCTATAACTACCGTGAGGGGCAGATCACTCCGGATCGCCTGAGGGTTCACGCTCGCACCGCGCACGCGTTCGACCTGATCGCCGAAACCCAGAAGGGCGACATCCTGATCGTCGCCGCCCAGCTCGGCATGCGCCATCGTGGCCGTTCCGTTCGCCGGGCCCGCGAGGTCTTCACGGCCAACGAGTTCGGTCTAGGAGCCTTCGCCACCGGCTCCATCGTCCTGACCCATCCCGAGCGAATCGTTCGCTGGGAGGAACTGGACATGGACTGTGCCGGTGACGAGTTCGGTCCCGATGCCGATGGTCGGTTCAGCAGGGCGCCGTACTTCAGCTTCAGCGTCGGCAGGGTGGGGTTCGACACCGACTCGTTCGGCAGTGCCAGCGTCGGCTATGGCTCGGTCTCGGCGTTCCTCCCGCAGTAGCACCTTGAAGCCTTGAACCCTTGGATCTTTTGACTCCTCGTCTCTTGATCCTTGAGTTCGCGGCAAGTAGGGGGTCAACCACTTATGTGGCTGGCCCCCTTTTACTTTCTTCTTTTTTTTATCTTTACTTAAAAGAATTTTATTTGTATACTTCTTACTGAGATTAGGCTTGTGGACAGCAGTTCACGGATTGCTGTCGCCGAACTCTCTCTTCAAAGAGAAAAACAACCAGAGTCTTAGAGATTACGGTTTCTAAGAGAGTGTTGTGTTGAGGAGATACTGCTTGCCTTTATCTAGCGCAGGTGTCCCGCTTTAGCGGGACTGCTGCCGAATCAAATACAGGAATGAGAGGATATAAGTCGCCTTTGGCGACAGTAACCCTCGACTCCCGGTGACATGGAAAGGTAGGGGTAATAATCCCGATGCCGATGGTCAGTTCAACAAGGCGCCGTACTTCAACTTCAACGACGACAAGGTGAAGTTCAACACCAACTCGTTCGACAATGCCAACGACAACTATGGCTCGGTCTCGGCGTTCCTCCCGAAGTCACTCCTCAATAAGGCAAGAATGCCCACCAGATGGTGGGCATTCTCTTTATCATTCTTTAATTGATTTTATCCAGCCCCCAATCATTCGGCCAATCTCATCAACTAATTCTTCGAGGACTGTATACTTTTTGTTGTCGATCGTTTTCACCTCTTTCATGAGACGGAGGAAAACGCGAAGAAAGTTAAGTTTCAAGCTCGTCTTTTCGAGGACCGGCAACTTCTCAGCTTTATATGTTTGACTGGTAAGTAAAATACCTTCGAGAATATCTAAGATGATACTTTCGCATCGTTGCCAGACGGTATAGCGGTCTTGCTTAGGGATGAATGCTCGGTAGCCATAGAAAGTTTTATAGAGATCATATGTTTTTTTGAAGATTGGTATATCAAATTCATTCATAGTTCTAAAATATGAAGACTTATAACAATGTTTTTGATCAGATTATCTCGCCGGAGAATCTATTCTTAGCGTGGGATGCCTTCAAGGGCGATAAACGAAACAAGCCAGACGTGCTTAGGTTTGAGTGGAATCTTGAGGAGCACATCTTTAAGCTCCATCGCGATCTGAAAAACAAAACATATAAGCACGGTCCCTATAAAGGTTTTTATGTCCGGGATCCGAAACAGAGGCATATCCATAAAGCTTCTGTTCGAGATCGCGTCCTTCACCACGCAGTCTCATCAGTGATTAATCCAATCTTTGAGCCGACCTTTATCCCAACATCATTTTCCTGCCGTGTCGGTTACGGTACTCATAAGGGTGTGGAGATTTTGGAGAAAATAGTAAGAAAGATCCACAGGAATGGCACGAACCCCTGTTTTATATTGAAATGTGATATTCAAAAGTTTTTTAATACCGTGGATCATATAATATTACTTTCCATTCTAGAAAAGCGAATCAAAGACAATAACGCAATGTGGCTTTTAAAAGAAATTATTGAAAGTTTTTCATCATCATATTCCACACTCTTTAAGGGAAAAGGGGTACCTATTGGTAATCTTACTTCTCAATTGTTTGCCAATATCTGTATGAACGAATTTGACCAGTTTATAAAGCATGAGATGAAGGTAAAATGCTATGTTCGTTACACCGACGATTTTGCAGTCGTTTCTTCTGACCGTCAGTATTTAGAACAGATTATTCCGAATATTACCCATTTTCTTAATCATAAACTCAAACTTAAGCTTCATCCGAAGAAAATCGTTATCCGCAAACTCCGCCAAGGTGTTGATTTCCTCGGTTACATCATTTTCCCTAAGCATCGTCTGATTCGTTCAAAAACAAAACGTCGGATGTTTACGAAAATGAGGCATCGGATTGAGGAGTATAAACTTGGACAAATTAGTAGACTCACTCTTGAGCAATCTCTGCAGTCATATCTTGGCGTCTTATCACATGCGACCGCGCATACATTAAGTGATAAACTGAAGAATCAGTTTTGGTTTTGGCTAAGTGAATAGCTTGTCGTGTGAGACTTACAACGATTCTTCCAGACCGACACACACCGCAAGGTAAAAAAAGACTGTCTTCGACAGTCTTTTTACTTGAAAAAATCGGCGAAATATACTATATTAAGTCTATTATGAATAATCTTTTTGTCATAATTTGGGTGATCCTTGGTTTTTTAGTTGTCCTGACAGGTCTTCTATTATTTTATTTTTTCACCCTTAAGAAAAGGATTGACCTATTTTTTAAAAATGGCGAGAAAAACCTGGAAGAATTTTTAACCAATAAGATAGGTAAATTAGAAAAACAAGAAGGGGATATTAAGAAGATTTTTGAAGAAATTTCAAGATTAAACATAATTTCAGAAAAGAGTTTCCAAAAGATCGGTCTAGTGAGATATAATCCCTTTAAAGACGTTGGAGGCGATCAAAGTTTTTCTATTGCCCTTCTTGATCTTAATAATAATGGTTTTGTTTTTACCAATCTTTACCAAAGGGATGGCAACAGAACTTATGCTAAATCAATAGAAAACGGCCAATCTCAATACTCTTTGTCTGAAGAGGAAAAAGAAGCGATTGATAAGGCAACAGGAAAAATATTAAACTCTCAAGTCAAGGATTCAAATAAAAACAATAACCGTAATGGAAAAAAGAGATAACCTGATATTTAACCACTTAGAGACCACTCTTTATCCAGATTTTAACCCATTTTATTCTCTTAATATGACCGAAGAAAAAAAAGAAAGCTTAATATCCCGGTCGCCGGTTGTAGTTATTTTAGGACACATTGACCATGGCAAAACAACTCTGCTCGATTTTATTCGAAAAACTAAGGTAGTAGAAAAAGAGTCAGGCGGCATTACTCAGCATATCGGAGCTTACGAGATTGAGAAAAATGGGAAAAAGATTACTTTTTTAGACACTCCTGGCCACGAGGCATTTTCAGCAATGAGAGCTCGCGGAGCAAATGTGGCTGATATCGCTGTTTTAGTTATAGATGGCTCAGAAGGCGTAAAAGAGCAAACCAAAGAAGCTATTACCTATATTAAAAAATCCGGCTTGCCTCTAGTTGTTGCAATAAATAAAATAGATAAACCCGAGGCTAATCCAGAAAAAGTCAAAAGAGGTCTATCTCAGGAAAATATTCTAGTTGAATCATTAGGGGGAAAAATTCCTTCAGTAGCAATTTCGGCTAAAACCGGCCAAAATATTGATGAACTTTTAAACTTGATTTTACTAGTAGCCGAAATGGAAGAATTAAAAGGCTCTTTGAATAAAAAAGTAGAAGGAGTGGTGATTGAAGCTTATTTAGACAATCAGAGAGGACCGACTGCAACCTTACTAATTAGAGATGGAATTTTAAGATTAGGAGACATCATTGGTACGAGAACTACTCTGGGCAAAATTAAGATTTTGGAGGATTTCAAAGGAAAGCAAATTAAAGAGGCTTTGCCTTCTATGCCCGTAATTACTATTGGCTTTGAAAAAGTTCCTCAAGTGGGCGAAAAAATTAAAATTTATCCTGATGTTGAATCTGCGCAAAAAAATATTGAAATAAAGGCAAAAAAAGTAGGGGGGGGCCAGGTTTTTTTAGTTGAGTCAGATAAAAAAGTTTTAAATTTAATTATAAAAGCTGATGTTTTGGGATCCCTTGAGGCAGTCGAAGGGCTTTTGAAGAATCTTCCTCAGGAAAAAATTATCTTGAGAATTCTAAAAGGAGAAGTAGGAGAGGTTAATGAGACAGATATAAAACTAGCCCAGTCAGGTAAAGCTAAAATTTTAGGATTTCGAGTAAAAGTAAATCCAATTGCCCGAACCTTAGCAGAAAAAGAGAAAATAAGAATAATGAATTTTGAGGTGATCTACGAATTAGCCCAAGCTGTTAGGCAGTTGATGGAGAAATTTGTTGAGCCGGAAATTACAAGAAAGGATTTGGGTAAAATTAAAGCGTTAATTATTTTTCGGACAGACCAAAATCGTCAGATTGTTGGAGGAAAGGTAAGCGAGGGCGAGGTGAAGAAGGGAACATTTGTTGAGGTTTCAAGACCAGCATTGAGGGGGAGAGAGGGGCAAGAAATCCTTGGGCAGGGAAGATTAATTAATCTTCAAAAGAACAAAAAAGATATTGAAAAATGTAAAAAAGGAGATGAATGTGGAATATTGTATGAAGGAACAGTAAAAATTGAAGAAGGAGATATTTTACTGATTTATCAAGAAGAGAGGAAAAAGGGTGAGATTTAAACCTGTAGCAGTGGTTTGTAGCTTGGGGAATTCCCATATAAAACCATTGCATACGGGCTGAAACTATTGTCTGACCGCATTAAGAAAGTTAATCAATTAATAAAAAAGGAGGTCTCTAAAATTATTCTTAAGGAAGTTGATTTTCCTAATGATGTTTTGGTGACTCTGACCCGAGTAGATACCTCTTCAGATTTAAAGCAGGCTAGGATTTATATTAGTTGCATTCCCGACCTTTATTCTTCAAGAGCACTCCAGATTTTAAATAGAAACACCGGCCACCTACAAAAAATAATAAATAAAATTCTCTTGATGAGAATAATTCCTCGAATAAATTTTCTGCAAGAAAGAGGAATTAGAGAGGCAGCTAGAATTGAAGAAATATTAGAAGAAATCAAGAGAAAGAAAAAACAGGTTAAAATAAATAAGCCAGAAATTTAAAAAATGGCCTGGTAGCCAAGCAGCAAGGCATCGGTCTGCAAAACCGATATACGTGGGTGCAATTCCCGCCCAGGCCTCAAAAATCTGCTCGCCCCGTAAGAAGTTTATGGAACTATCAAAAAGTAGTGAGTTCGCAAATGTAGCAAATTTATACTCCGTCAATATATAGCTCAATGTACTTCTTATGGGGCCCAGGTGGTGGAATTGGTATACACACACGTTTGAGGGGCGTGGCTCGTAAGAGCGTGCGGGTTCGACTCCCGCCCTGGGCACAAATATGAACCCCCACACCATAATGAGCTTTGCGTTTCACGTAGTAAATTGTGGGATAGGGGGACTAAATGGAATAAAGTAAAAACCGCGAGTAAAGTTTTAAAATAATGTTACTTTATCTCAAAATAAAAACTCGTTCGGTGTGGGGGTGAAATTAGTTTCAGCCTGTCTTATCGGAATAAAATGCTGTTATGACGGGGAATCAAAAATTAATAAAAAATGTTTTGAACTTTTTAAAAGAGGGAAATTAATACCAGTATGTCCGGAACAATTAGGAGGATTGCCAACACCTAGGGCAAAATCAGAGATTCAAAAAAATGGCAAGATTTTAACGAAATCGGGTAAAGACGTAACTGATAATTTTATCAAAGGGGCTAAGGAAACTCTTAAATTAACTAAGCTTTTAGGAGTAAAAGAAGCGATATTAAAATCAAAAAGTCCTTCTTGCGGTTGCGGTAAAATCTACGATGGTACTTTTTCAGGAAAATTAATTAAAGGAGACGGAGTAACCGTTGCTTTATTGAAAAAGAATGAGATTATAGTTATAACTGAAGCAGGTTTGTAGGGTCGTGTAGCTCAGCTGGTTAGAGCACGACTCTTATATTATATTGCTAGAATGCGCACATAGCTCAGCTGGTTAGAGCACGACTCTTATAAAGTCGGGGTCCCTGGTTCGAATCCAGGTGTGCGCATTCTGGTCATATATATCGGCAGAGACGAATATAAACTCGGGGGTCCGTGGTTCGAATCTACGTGCGGCCACAGTTAAAAAAGATAAAGGGCGATTAGCTCAGTTGGCTAGAGCGTTCGCTTGACGTGCGAAAGGTCACTGGTTCGAGTCCAGTATCGCCCACATGAAATTAAATGTTCTTTACGAAAATGAAGATCTATTGGTAATTGATAAGCCACCCGGATTGATTGTTTTCCCTGAAGAACCCATTACTGAGAAAACTCTGATTGATATACTTTTAGAAGAATTTCCCAGTTTAAAAAATGTGGGGCATTCACCCCGCTATGGAATTATTCATCGTTTAGATAAGGATACTTCGGGAGTTCTAGTGGTTGCAAAAAATGATAAGGCATTAAATTTCTTTCAAAAACAATTTAAAGAAGGCGAGGTAGTAAAAAAATATTCTGCTTTAGTGATCGGACAGGTAAACGAAGAGCAAGGGCAAGTCGAAACTTTAATTGGCCGTTCTCCTCAAGACAGAAGGAAGCAAAAGGTTTATCTATCTCATCAGCCAGAGGCTAAAGGAAAGAGAGAAGCCAAAACTTATTATAAAGCGCTAGAGAGATTTAAAGATTATACTTTATTAGAAGTAACGCCAAAAACCGGCAGAAAGCACCAGATAAGAACCCATTTGGCCTATCTTCATCATCCTATTGCCGGGGATAAGCTCTATGGCTTTAAAAATCAGCCAACGCCTCCTGGTTTAAAAAGGCAATTCCTCCATGCTAATTATTTAAAGATTAGGCTGCTGGATGGAGAAATAAAGGAATTTAAGTCAGATTTTATAGAAGATCTTAAAAAGGTATTAGAAAATCTAAAATTTTAAAAATAATTAAAAGTAAATTAAATTTATGTTTACAAAACTCGAAATTTTCAACCAGGCACAATTTAAAAAAGATTTGCCCGATATTAGGCCTGGCGATACGATTAAAATTCACCACAAAATAAAAGAGGGTGATAAAGAAAGAATACAAGTCTTCGAAGGTTTGGTCTTGGCTAGGAAACACGGAAAAGAAGCAGGAGCTACAATCACAGTAAGAAAGATTATCTCGGGGGTCGGCGTAGAAAAGATTTTTCCTATACACTCACCGAACATTGAAAAGATAGAAATCTTAAAAAGAGGTAAGGCGCGAAGGGCTAAGCTTTATTATTTGAGAAGTGCCAAAGGTAGAAAAGCTAGATTAAAAAAGAGAAAATTTACTGAGGTTATTGCTCCAGAAACAGAAGAAGAGGAAGAGAAAGAGCCAGAAAATAAATCGGCAGAATAAAGATAAGCCCGGGTGGTGGAATTGGCATACACGAGAGACTTAAAATCTCTTGAGTGAATAACTCTTGTGGGTTCGAGTCCCACCCCGGGCATAGAAAAACCCCATCCCGCTGAAGCGGGATGGGGTTTTTCATTTCTTTATTAACTTCCTAGGATTTCAATATAGGTTTTCTTTGCTCCAAAACCTTTGGCCTCTTTGTAAGAAGGTAGCCAGATATCAACATTGTAGCCTTTTTCCGAGCTCATTCTATCTTCAACCACAAAAATTTTGTCTCCGTAAAGCTCTGGTAGTCTAATTCTTGTATTAAAAGGCAAAAGATTAGTAGCAATAATTCCTTCTCTAACAGTAGTACCAGATGCTGTTAAATAGGGCGTATTGTCTGTTTGACAGGGAGAACTGGAATAGGCAGTAACTATGACCTCAATCCTATTTTTGGCTAAATCTCCGTTATTGAGCTCTAGGGGTATCTTTGGAGATTGAAGACTATTTCCTTCAATAATTAAAAAACTGGAAGGAATTTGATCTTCCGTTAAAGAAGCTTGTTCTCCAGCTTCGGCATCTTTGGTTAATTCTAAGAGAAAAATAGCTCCAAAAAGCCCGACTATCAGAAGAATTAGGATGTTTAGCTCTATATTTTTTAACCTCAAACAGGAGATCTTCTTGGTTCTTTTCATAATAAAACCCCCTTACAGGGGTTGTACCATAATAGCTTATTCAAAAAGGCCTGTCAAGGGTATGTAATGGCTCAATTTATAAAACAAAAGGCAACGAAATATTGCCTCGTCGCCTTAGATGTGCAGGTATGATTATTCTTCAAATGCGATCTTAAAGTATTCCCGAAGAAATTCCCCTATATCTTTATACGTTTGGTCTTCTTCAGAGTAAGAAGTAAAGACTATTTTGACGTACCACTTCCCGAAAGGGAATATTTTGTGTACTGAAACCCGAGGGAATCTACGACCACGTACAGATGGGAAACGGTCTGAAAGAGCCGATATTATTTCTTCAGCAAAAAGCTTGGCGTCTCTTCTATCGGAATAATAAAGATTTATAGTAGTTTCCTCTACGACAGGGTGACTTCTCTCGCCTGACACCTCTATCTCCTCCTTGCTTGTAGGAAATATGAACTTCTTTTATTATATATTTATATTCTATCTTTGTCAAGAGGCTGAGCTCTAAGAGGGAAGCCTGATAAAGGGTTTAAAATGGTCTATCTCTGCCTATTTTGAGCGGGATAGTGGATGATGTTAGAACCTATTGGTAGGCTACTATGGATTCGGCAAGCTCACCACAAGCCGAGCATTTCTTTGTGCCGAGTTTATCATTAGAAGAAGCGAAAATCAATTGAGGGGGTTAAACCGCCCAATTGACGATTTAGAATACAAAAGAGCTCACCGTGTGGTGAGCCCTTGAGCTATGTGCTTTTGTTGAGCCGAAGCCCTTACTTCAATAAAGGTTAAGCGAGCCTTCCTCCCATTGCGAGGATGAGGATTATTGCCCCCTCCAATAAGAAGCGAGTGAAGTGGCTCTTTATTCTAGTCTTCCTCTCAAGAACAGAGCCTACCAGGATTGCACCGACGAGCAACAGAATGAAGCCCGTGATTTCTTCTTCCATCTTCCTTTTACCCCCTTCTGGCTACGAAATGCTTAACTAACCTTTGCCTATATCATACTCTTATATTTCAATTATGTCAATGGCTAAGCTATGCTTAGAATTAACACAACGATTACACTATAGCGTTAACGCAAAAGAGCTCACCGAAGTCCAAAAACAAAAAATCGCCTTTTTGGCGATAAATAAAAATTGATTAACACTTGAGCGGGTGATGGGAATTGAACCCACCTTTCTGCCTTGGCAAGGCAGTGTAATGGCCACTATACGACACCCGCGCCTATGAAAAGGACCTTTTAAGGCGGGTGCCGCGGGAGGGAATCGAACCCTCGACCTTCCCGCTCTTTTTTATATGCCAGAGGAGGGAATTGAACCCTCGCCCCCTTCTTTTTCAGAGAAGTGCTCTACCACTGAGCTACCCTGGCATAAAGAGCGGGACGCGTCTACCACTGAGCTACCGCGGCGTGGGCGAGACAGGATTTGGACCTGTGGCCTCTTCTGTGTAGGAGAAGCGCTCTAACCACTGAGCTACTCGCCCTTGTCCTAATTAACTGCTTGTCCTCCGACTTGCCCGCCGCAGCTTCAGCGAAGGCGGGAGTCTTGATGAAAGAGGAAGCTATGCGCCCCTTTCAATCACTTTACGCTATCTTCCTGATCTTTAAATGGGGAGCCGGTCCCTTTCTATGTTTAGGGGTTTCCCTTTTTACTTTCCCGATTAACATTTCAAATTCTTCCTTTTCAATAGTTTCTTTCTCAATTAAGGTCCTAGCGATTTTATCTAAAGTAGATTTTTTCCTAGTTAATATTTTTTCTGCAGTTTTTCTAGCATCTTCAATAAATAAAGCCACTTCCTTGTCAATTTTAGCTGCTACCTCCTCAGAATAGTTTCTTTGCTCTCCTAATTCTCTTCCCAGAAAGATTAATTCTTCTTTCTCGCCAAAAGAGATTGGCCCTAGAGAAGACATGCCATATTCTTTGACTAATTTCCTGGCCAAAAGCGAAGCTTTTTCCAAATCATTACTGGCACCTGTCGTGATCTCATTAAATTTTAATTTTTCTGCACAGTATCCTCCCAGAAGAGAGGCCATTTCAGCTAAAAATTCTGATTTTGTTTTGATTCTCCTATCTTCAGTCGGTACCTTAAGAGTATAACCCGCTGCTTGACCCCTGGCAATAATTGATATTTTTCTGACAGGCTCAGCCAGCGGTAAAGAAGCGGAAACTAGGGCATGGCCTGCTTCGTGATAAGCGGCAATTTCCTTTTCTTTTTCTGACAGAATATGACTTTTCCTTTCAGGCCCCAATAAAACTTTTTCAATTGACTCTAGAAGTTCTTGCTGGAAAACTTGATGCTTGTTTCTCCTTGCAGCTAAAATAGCAGCTTCATTAACTAAATTAGCTAAATCTGCGCCCGAAAATCCGGGCGTGCGTTCAGCAACTTCTCTTAAGTCAATATTAGGAACTAGAGGCTTTCCCCGACAATGAATTTTTAAAATATCTTCCCGATCATTTATATCAGGCAAATCTAAAATTACTTTTCTGTCAAACCTGCCCGGTCTTAAAAGAGCAGAGTCTAATATATCGCCCCTGTTGGTGGCTGACATAACAATAACATTTGTATCTCTGTCAAATCCGTCCATTTCAACTAAAATTTGATTTAAGGTTTGTTCTCTTTCGTCATGTCCTCCGCCAAACCCTGCTCCTCGCATTCTGCCGACAGCATCTAGCTCGTCAATAAAGACAATGGAAGGAGCTTGTTTTTTAGCCGTGGCAAAAAGATCTCTTACTCTGCCCGCCCCTACACCGACAAAAAGCTCAACAAATTCTGAGCCGGAAATATGGAGAAAAGGAACGTTAGCTTCTCCGGCCACAGCGCGGGCTAATAATGTTTTGCCAACTCCGGCTGGACCTAGTAATAGCACTCCCCTGGGAATTGTGGCCCCCATTTGCAAAAATTTTTTCGGATTTTTTAAAAAATCAACGATTTCTTTTAATTCTTCTTTAGCTTCTCTTAAGCCAGCAACATCTTTAAAAGTAATCTTTTCTTTAGGATGCCCTTCGGCCCCAAAAAGTCTGGCCCGGGCCTTGGTAAAATCAAAAGCCTGCATAGCACCTACTCTTGCCTGACGGAAAATCATCCAAAATAATAAAATCGGTAAGATAATGACTAAAATCCACGAAAGGGGCATTAACCAGGCCGAAATTCCGCCCCCGGTTTTAACTTCAATGGTTATTTTATCGGGCGTTAATTTTTCTGGATTTACTCCATAATTCTTTAAAGCCTCTGATAAATCAGTTTGAACTTCTTTTTGTGATTTGGCCTTTGAGCCGTCTTTGTAAATAATTGCAAGGTCGGCCCCATTCACCGTAATTTTTTCTGCTTTTTCTTGATTTATGTCATTAACTAATTGGGTGAGGGAAATTTCTTTAACTTTTTCTAAGGGCTGAAATATAAAAGCAAAAATGGCTGAAACAATCAGCAAAAATAAAATTATCATCAGAAAACTTTGGAGTAATTTTTTCATATTCCAATAATAACAAAAATTTAAATAAATTTCAATTCACCCTGTAGTGAAAATTTGACTACCGTTGGCATTTTAATGTTTTGTAAAAAACATCTGTCAGATTTCTACTACGGGAAAAATTTAAAGGCCCCGGTGCGTGAACACGCGGGGCCTTCTTGTTCGCTACGGGTTGTCTGTCGCTTGATGATATGGTTATTTGCTGCCGTTGACGGAATTGCCGTTGGGCTGAGACTTGAGGACCTGCCCGAAGACTGCCTGCAGGACGGCGATCAAGGGATAGGGAATCCCCTGAAATCTGTTGCCTTCGGTATAGTCACCTTGGCATTGACCGAAGTAGTCGTCGCCGATGTGGGTCGGAACCTCGACGATCCGGATGAAACGGTTCGTCGTGCCTTCCTCCTCGCCCTCCTGGAAGAATCGTTCTACTAAGAGGAAGAGGTTGGGGACGCGACTGATGACGCCCTCTGGAGAACGCTGTTCCCAGACTCCGTGGAAGTCCACCAGGCAGATACCTGGCTTTCCTTCCAGGAAGAACTGATGGGGCGTTACAGTGGTCTTAGCCTCGAACTCGACCTTGGCGGTCTGGAGCTCAAGCTTCTCCTTCTCGGCGCGGATGCCGCGCTGGAGGAGGAACCATAGGACCTGAAGCTTACTGTTCATGTCCGTTGACACGGTGTCAACCGAGGGCGGTTTATTCCAGGCCAGGGCCCTCTGGAATAGGTAGACGCCCATCCCGCGAGCGGCCTCAATGGCGTTGGCGATGCCGCCAATGGCTTTCAACGGCCAGATCTTGCCGTCGCTGTCGAGCTCGACGAGGAGAACACCTCCTGCTCGCCACTTGGGCTTGCCGCCTGGAGCCATCACTGGAGTGACGCCATCCCGTTCGAACACCTGCTCTGGCGGTATGCCAAGAGCAAGCTTTCCAGGCATGCCGGCCAGGAACTGATTCAGGGAGATCGTGCTCTCCGCGAAGAGGTCTACGGCGACCTCGGCGCGGATTCTCTTCTCAGTTTCCCAGACTCGTCCGAGAAGGCGGAAGAAGAACTTCCTTAGCTCAGCCATCTCGGGTTCCTCGAAGGCCGACTCCGGTGGCACGGTGTAGGCATTGCCCCAGAGAGGGAATGATCCCTCAGGAGGTTTCTCGCCTTCTTTGAGCTCGTGCCTGTTGAGAAGGGCTCTTCCGAACACGGGGTCCTCGCTGACCAGCTTGTCCAGGATGGCGATCGCGTCCGCTCTCGAGTATATCTCGCCTGCGAAGGAGTGGGTGATTGCCGCCATCCAAGCGGCCCGGCAATAGGCCATCGTTGGATCACGAAGGACATTCTTAAGGCCCTCTTTGGCTTTTGCGATGTCTGAGGCCTTATACTCCCGGGTTTCCCGGTCGGCCTGGAAGACCACCGCTAGACCGTCCATGGTGGTTGTGACCCAGGTGATGATCAGCTTGGCTCCTTCCCGGATCCTCTCGCCCACCGACTGGTCGGCGGTAAGGCTCTGAAGATCAGGAAGTTTGGGGAATGGAACTAGTCCACTCTCTACTGTCTCGGGTAGGGCCTCGCTGGACCAGACTACCTGCCTCTCCGCATCAACCTCCTCTGGCGGAGTATCGGCAGGAGGATCGCTGGCAAGAGCCAGCTTGTCCTTTACTCCATCCAGGGCTCTCAGGGAACGTAATGACCTGTTACTCATGACGTTTTTCCCTTTCTTGAATAGACAGACTTCCCGTAGCGAATTTCCAATGTACAATACTTTGATTATAGCAAATTAATTTATTTTGTCAATAGCAATAAAAAGACAGCGAGAGTGCTCTCGCTGTTTGTTGACGCTATTTATATAACTATATACCTTCTACAGTTGGCGAAAAAAGATATGTTTTCTTTACCTTTTTTCCAAATTCTGACGATAATGAACCCCACGAAGCTACGGCGGCAATTACTCTCAACCCTCTGTCCCTTGCCTTATTGGCTAGGGGGATGAAATCTTGGTCGCCGCTTCCGATGCAAATGAAGGTCAATTCCCGGGTTTCATCAATGAGGGTTTCGGCAAAACTCATTAACGTTCGGTCCGTTGTATCTATCTCTTCTCCTGCTTTCCCTCGGATTTTGGGACAGGCGATAGTAAAGAATCCAAGATTATAAAATGTCTCAGCCCAGCTGGAAGCTAAGTGAAGTGGAACAAATACATATACCTTAATAACTTGACCCTCTTCCTGACCGATTTGCTCAATGAGTCGGTTGAGCCAATCTTTGGGCGAAAACCGTTCGTAGGAAGAGGACAAAAAGTTTTCCAGGTTTTTCCAAAGATTTTCCCAATCAAGGAATATATAGCCTCTACGAAACTTATCTTTGCTCTTTTTGCCCATCATTACGGTTCCTCCATTCCGTTTCGGCGGGGTATAGATTGTTAATGATCTGATTTACGACTTTCTATATTATATCACCAACAATAATTTTGTCAAGAAAAACAGCCACCCCTTAACGGGCGGCAAATCCTAAATATTTTAAATTAGTTGTCATTCTTTTTCCAATTTCAGTGTCATTCGGTGTTCTTTCGGTTCAATCAATAAAATTTTAAAATTATATTTTTTCCCAATTTGTAAAACTTCTTGCATTTTCTTTTGAGAGCCGAATTCTGAAATATGACACAACCCTTGAATTTTTGGAGTAATTTGGACAAAAGCGCCAAAAGGATTAAATTTATTTACCTTGCCCGAAATCACATCTCCTTTCTTATATTTCTTTTCAATATCCTCCCAAGGATCTTTTTTTAGCGCTTTCAAAGATAAAGAAACCCTGCCGCCTGAAATATCAACAATTTTTGCCTTAACTTTCTCTCCCACCTTAACTACCTCTACTGGGTCTTCAATAATTTTCCAGTCCAATTCTGAAATATGAATTAATCCTTCAATAAATTCAGGACGAAATTCTTCTTTATCCTCTTTTTTCTTAACTTTAGTAGTTTCAACAGGAAGAGGAAATCTAAAGAAAGCGCCAAAATCAGTAATGCCAGAAATTTCTCCCTGAACAACATCGCCAACTTTATATTTTTTTAAAATCTCTTTTGTTTTATCTGCTTCAATTAATTTCTCAGAAAGAATAATTTGTTCTGATCTCTGATCAAGGTTGAGGATTCTTACATCCATTTCTTTGTTAATAAATTTTTGCAAATGCCATAAAATTTGGCTGGTTTCACCTCCTTCTACGCGAGGATAGTTTTCAGAAGATAACTGAGAAACTGGTAGAAAGGCGGGGAGATTGGATATTTCTGTCATCAAACCACCCTTGTTAACTTTTAGAATTTTAACCTTTATTATTTCACCCTGCTCTTTCTTTTGCCTTAAAGTTTCCCAAGATATTTCTTTACCGGCTGCAGCCACCGATAGCTCAATATAACCATTTTCGTTATCCAAATCTACTATTTTTGCGAATATTTTATCTCCAATTTCTAAACCCTTTAATTTATCTTTTGCGTCCAGAAACTCTCTTCCATAAATTATTCCCGTACCTATCGGCCCCAAATCTAAAAAAACGGATGCTCGATCCTGACCTATTATTTCTCCTTCAACAATCTCGCCGATCCTGGGTGGTTTTATTGTGTTATAATCTATTTCTTCCATATCCCTTAATTTACAATATGTTTTCTTTCTTTGCAACCCTCAATGGTTGATAGAATCAATAGTTGAAATTAGGATTATTTTATGATAAAATTAAAAAAAGTCCGATAAATTTAAAAGATAATTTTTTTGTTTTAGGACCATTATGCAAATTGTTTGGCACGGCCAGTCTTGTTTCCAAATATCTTTTAGTAAGAATAAAGATGAAAAACTAACAGTTGTTATAGATCCTTTTTCCGAGGAAATCGGTTTAAGAATACCTACTCTGGAAGCCGATATTTTAATGATTTCTCACGACCACCCAGATCATAACAATAAAAAAGCTGTTTCCGGAAACCCTTTTTTAATTGAAGGGCCTGGCGAATACGAGATAAAAGGTGTCTTTATCCAAGGCATTGAGGCCGATCACGATAAAAGCCAGGGAGAAGAGAGAGGCAAGACAACTATTTATACGATTGAAGGAGAAGAAATACGCCTCTGTCATTTAGGAGACCTTGGTCAAAAAGAACTGAATGCCGACCAATTAGAACATATTGGCGATATTGATATTCTAATGATCCCAGTAGGCGGCATTTATACGATTTCTGCCCAGGAAGCTTCAAAAATAATCTCACAGATTGAACCACGATTAATTATCCCCATGCATTATAATTTGCCAAAAATGAAATCGAAACTTGATGGTTTAGATAAATTTTTAAAAGTAATGGGCCAAAAAGGCATTGAGCCGCAAAGTAAATTAACAGTTAAGAAAAAAGACCTAGAAGGAGAAACGACTGAAGTGGTGGTTTTGAAACCATGACGAACTTTTTAGGAAAAATCCAAAATCAGCCAAAACATGTTAGAAAAATTATTTTTTGGGTAATAGTTATTTTCTTAGGAATAACATTTTTCCTTACCTGGGTTTATCTTTTAAAGGCAAGATTAAAAGGGGTAAAAGGAGAAAATTTTTTCGAAAATTTTAGCCCGCCACAAACCAATCAAGAATGGCAGAACATACCCAAAATTGAAACGCCAACAACTCCAGATATTAGTGAAGAGGATTGGAATAAATTAGAAGAAGAGTATCAAAAGGAATTAGAAAAAAACCCTCAACAATAGAAAATTCAAATTTTAGATTTTATGGCTAATAACCCTCAAAAACCAACAATGGAAATCGGTTATATCCAGCCTAGAGAAATAACCGAGGAGATGAAAGAAAGCTACATTGACTATGCAATGTCAGTAATTGTTGCTAGGGCCCTTCCTGACGTTAGAGATGGCTTAAAGCCTGTCCACCGGAGAATTTTATATGCAATGTGGGAAGACGGTTTAACTCCTGGGGCAAAATTTAGAAAATCAGCAACTGTAGTTGGGAGCTGTCTTGGCCGTTATCACCCCCATGGAGACACATCAGTTTATGACGCTTTGGCACGTATGGCCCAAGATTTTTCTTTGAGATATCCCTTGATTCAAGGTCAAGGTAATTGGGGAAGTATTGATGGGGATTCACCGGCCGCAATGCGTTATACAGAGTGCAGAATGTCTAAAATTGGCGAAGAAATGCTAAAAGATATTGAGAAAAACACTGTTGATTTTATGGATAATTATGATGGAACGAGGAAAGAACCAATTGTTTTGCCTTCCCCACTCCCCCAGCTCTTACTAAATGGCTCCTTAGGGATCGCCGTTGGCATGGCAACAAATATTCCACCTCATAATCTTTCTGAAGTTTGCGATGCCCTTATTTTTTTAATTGACCATCCCAAGACAACCACTGAAGAACTTTTTAAATTTATTAAAGGGCCAGATTTCCCCACAGCTGGTTTGATTTATGACCAAAAAGAAATAATTTTGGCCTATTCTCAAGGTAAAGGGCCTATTCTAATGAGGGGAAAAGCAGAAATTGTTGAGAGTGAAAAAGGCGGCAGATCTCAGATTATTATTAATGAAATTCCCTTTCAAATCCAAAAATCATCTTTGGTGGAGCAATTTGCTAATTTAGTCTCAGAAAAGAAAATTGAGGGCATAAAAGATATCCGTGACGAATCTGACAAAGAAGGTTTAAGGATTGTTATTGATTTACAAAGAGAAGCCTTTCCTCAGAAGATCTTAAACCGCCTTTATAAATTTACTGACCTACAAAAAACCTTCCACTTGAATATGTTAGCTCTAGTGGATGGAATTCAGCCCAGGGTTTTAAATCTTCCCGAAGTCCTTAACTACTTTATTTCTCACCGGAAAGAAGTTATTTTTAGGAGAACAAAATTTGATTTAGAACGAGCCAAAGAAAGAGCCCATATTCTTGAGGGGCTAAATAAATGTCTAAACAAAATTGATGCTGTTATTAAGACTATTAGGGCCTCAGCCAATCGGGAAGAAGCCCAGAAAAGATTAATAAAGCGTTTCAAATTAACCCAAATTCAGGCCACGGCCATTTTAGAAACAAGACTTCAGGCCCTAGCCCGTTTAGAAAGAAAAAGAATTGAGGAGGAATTAGAGCAGAAGAAGAAGGAGATTAAAGAATTAGCTACCATTCTTAAGAATCCTCAGAAAATAAAAGAGGTTATTAAAAAAGACCTAAAAGAAACAAAAGAAAATTTTGGTGACGAGAGAAAAACAAAAGTTCTTATCCAAAGAGTAGGCGACATTGCCGAAGAGGATCTTATTCCCCAAGAAGAAACAATTATTACCCTTACCCAGGGAGGCTATATAAAGAGAACAAATCCAGCTGCATATAAAATTCAAAGAAGGGGCGGAAAGGGAATTATAGGGATGAAGACAATGTCAGATGATATTGTTGAGCACTTTTTATCGGCAAAAACGCATGATTCCCTCCTTTTCTTCACCGATTCTGGTAAGGTTTTTAAGACGATGGTATATGAGATTCCCGAAGCTAATCGGGTGGCCAGAGGAAGAGGTCTGCTTAACTTTTTAGAAATTTCATCTCAAGAAAAAATCCTTTCTTTGATTCCCTTGGCCAAAGAAGATCCTGCCTTGGGGATAAATCATTTAATAATGGTCACTAAAAGCGGTATAATAAAGAAAACCAGCCTGAAAGAATTTGAAAATATCAGGAAATCAGGAATCCAGGCTATTGCGTTGAGAAAAGGAGATAGTCTTAAGAAAGTGATAAAACTAGACAAAGAAGAAGAGGCTATTTTAATTACTAAAAAAGGTCAGGCCGTCCGTTTTAAAGGAAAAGAAATAAGGGAAATGGGAAGGCAGGCTGCGGGAGTGAGGGCGATGAGATTGAAAAGAGGAGATGAAATAATAGGGATGGACGCCATAAAAAAGCAAGAGTTAAAAGAAAAAGAACAAAAAAGGAAAAATTATCTATTAGTAGTGACAGAAAATGGTTTTGGTAAGCGAACTGATTTAGAAGAGTATAGGCTCCAGAAGAGAGGGGGATCAGGAATTAAGACAGCCAAGATTAACCCTAAAACCGGAGATATAGTCTTTTCAACCGTCCTGAGTGGTGAAGAAGAGGATTTAATTGTCATTTCTCAAAAGGGTCAGGCAATAAGAACAAAGATTGGCTCTATCCCAAAATTGAACAGGATAACTCAAGGGGTAAGGATTATGAAAATAGAAAGAGGAGATTGTGTCGCTTCAGCCGCATGTATCTAGTTCCTTATTGTAAAAAAATTCGCAGTTTTATTTATAATCACAAAGTTAAAGATAATGGAAGACTTTCTTAATCCTCAAAAAATATTAGAGCAGCTTGATTTAAAAGAAGATATGGTAGCTGCTGATTTTGGCTCGGGCTCTGGCGGTTGGGTAATACCTTTGGCCAAAATCTTGAAAGAAGGAAAGGTCTATGCTATTGATGTCTTAGAGGAGCCTCTCTCGGCTTTAAAAGGGAGAGCAGAGATTTTTAATCTTTCTAATATTGAAACAATCCGCTCCAACCTAGAGGTTGGCGAAGGTTCAAAGCTGGAGGATAATTCTGTTGATTTGGTCTTGATGACTAATCTTCTTTTTGAAACAGAGAAAAAGAAAGATGTATTAGCCGAAGGAAAAAGGGTTTTAAAAGAGGGTGGCAAGATATTAGTTGTTGATTGGAAGCCTGAAGCTTCTCTGGGCCCAAAAGAAGGAAGGATTTCGGTTAAAGAAGTCAAGAAATTAGCGAAAGATTCCAATTTAAAATTGGAGAAAGAAATCCCAGCTGGTAATTACCACTATGGCTTAATTTTTTTAAGAGTTTAGAGATTTTTTAAATAAAATAACTTTTATGAAAAACAACATATTAAAAATCTTCTTTCCGTTACTGTTAAGCGCTTTTTTAATTCCCTTTGTGGTTAATGCCCAGACTGGTATAGCAATTACCAACCCACTTATAGCAACCTCTCTTGATGAGTTAATAGAGGGGGTTATCAGTTTTATTTTTACCATAGCTACAGCAGTATTTCCCTTACTGATAGTTATTGCCGCATTTTATTTTTTGACGGCTGCGGGTAATCCTCGCCAAATTGAAACAGCTAAAACAATAATATTGTATACCATAATCGGTTATGCTATTATCTTAATTAGCAGGGGGTTGATATATATTGTGAGAAATATTGTTTTGGGAGGCACCCCATAAAAAATTAAATAATAAAATAAAGGTCGAACCTTTAAGTTTATTTAAAGTGAGATAAATAAAAAATGAAAAAAACTTTATTAGCTGTAATATTACTTAGTTTATTTGCCCTGCCAATGGTAATTTTGGCCCTAGAGACGCCGCCAATTGGTCCTACCAGCGAAGCTGGGATATTGGCTATAGTTGATACAATTACCAACTGGATCTTCACAATATTTTTGGCAGCAGCTGTAATCTTTATTATTATGGCAGCTATCCAATTTTTGACTTCTGGAGGAGATCCGGGAAAGGTAGGTAGTGCCAGAAATAGTCTCTTGTATGCTTTAATAGGGGTAGCAGTAGCTGTTATGGCCAAGGCACTAATTGCCTTAGTTAGGATTATTGTAGGCGCTTAAGATTAATTTGAGCAATTCTAAAGACCTTAAAGAGCTTTTTGCGTTTAGTTAGAATTTATCTGTTGTCATGAGAAGAAAAAATTTTTTCCGATACTTTTTAAATTCCTGGGATTTAATTTTCCTGGGAATTTTTAGTTTCTCTACTAGATTTTTTAACCTATCTTTCCCCAAAAGAGTAGTTTTTGACGAGGCCCACTTTGGCCTTTATGCGACAAAGTATTTTTCCCACCAATATTATTTTGATATTCACCCTCCTTTAGGGAAAATGTTATTAGCGCTCGCTGGATTTTTCGGGGGAATAAAGCCTGGTTTTAATTTTGAGATAAATAGCTCTTATGGAGATTTCAATTTTTTAGCCCTAAGATTTTTACCTGCTTTTTTTGGTTCTCTTTTAGTCCTTTTAATTTACCTTTTTGTCAAAGAGATGGGATTTTCCCGGAGAATAGCTTTTTTGTCTGGTTTTATGGTCCTATTTGACAATGCTTTTTTAGTTCAGTCTAGATTTATTTTATTAGATATTATTCTGGTTTTTTCTATTTTTTTATCTCTATATCTTTTTATTTTATCCAGAAAATTTCCGCCCTTGTCATTTAAATGGTATCTTTACAACATATTTTTAAGCTTGGCTTTAGGCGGGGCTATCTCTATAAAATGGACAGGATTTGGTGCCTTAGCAATACTCTGGTTCTTTATTATTTTTGAAGACCGCCTTTTTTCTAAGCCAAAAAAAGAAATTTTAGCGAGATTAATCTTAATCTTTATTGCCCCCTTTTTAATTTATTTTTTAATTTTCGCTATCCACTTTTATTTACTTCCTCTGTCTTGTAAGGCAGATTGTGGAATAGTTCTTGAGCGCTATTTACACCCAGATAAATATTTTTTAAAAAGCCCTACAGATGCTCTTTTATATGGCAATAGTCCTTCTGAAGGAAATTTGCTGAATAAATTTATTAAAACCAACCGATTAATGATGGGAAGTAATCTAAATAATGATGTTACCTTTTATTACCAGTCAGAGTGGTGGAGTTGGCCACTTATGGCAAGGCCAATTAAATATTTTCAGGAATCTCAGAATGGAAAAACCTCCTTTGTTTATTTTATTGGCAATCCCATTGTCTGGTTGCTAGGGATTGTCGGAATCATTAGCTATTTTTATTTGATAATTAAAAATTTTTTATTTAAATTTAAGCTGAAAATACCTCAAACTCTTTATTCAAAAAATCTACTTATTCTAATCTCGGGGTATTTAGCTTATATAATACCCTTCTCAACTATCCCGAGATATATGTTAATGTACCATTATTTACCAGCCCTTCTTTTTTCTATAATTATATTTTCAATATTATTTGAAGTAATCATAGAAATACTTTTTGGGGCTTCTCCAAAAGAAAAATTCTTTTTCACTTCAGCCAAAGCTAATTTTCTATTTGTTGTTTTACTAATAACAATCCTTTCTGGTTTCCTTTATTTTTCCCCTTTAAGCTACGGTTTTCCCTTAACGAATGAAGGTTTTCAGAATCGGATGTGGTTGGATAGTTGGGGCATTTAGCCAGGCCTTAATCAAGACTCTGGTTATTCCTTTAGAGCTAGGCGTATTCCCTCCTCAAAAGAGATAGGATTATAGTTCAGATCCTTTTTTGCTAGAGAGGCATTGAGAGGATTATTCTTCGTCCATTTCTGGACTTGATCTACCGAGAGTAAAGGATTTGGCGCTAAAGATTCATAAATTTTAAGCGCTGGCATGAAAATTTTTTCAGGGAGAGTAACAATAGCACGTTTTAATCCCAGTAAATTGCTTATAATGCCTACGATTTCAGGGAATTCGCAGATTGAGCCGCCGGGAAGATTATAAGCTCTGCGGGGGGGGCAAGAATTTTCAAGAGAAGCTACAATCATCTTAACAACGTCTCCAACGTATACTGGTTCCATTCGGCATTTAATTGCTGGAATAATGGGATATTTTTTTATGATGGAAATAAGGGTAGCAAAATTCTTGGTATCGCCGGGCCCTAAAACGGGTGTTGGCCGGAAAATAGTGAAGTTGAGACTAGAAGACTGAATAATTTCTTCACAGCGGCGTTTACTCTCGCCATAAAGATCGTGGAGATTATATAATACATAGTCTGTGCTCAAGAAAATAAATTTTTTAACGCCAAAATTTTCCGCCAGATTAACAAGATTTTCAGTTCCATGAACATTTATTTTGATGTAATCTTCTTTATGAGGGGATTTAATCACAGCCGCCAAGTGGATTATAATCTCTGGAGCTTCTTCAATAAAAACCTCTCTTAATTTCTCTTGATCGCGAATATCGCCAATAATTGTTTTAATATCTGGAAAAATATGAACCAATCCTATGTTTTTATCAAAAGCCTTTAAAGAAATATTCTTATTTTTACCCAGAGAACCAGTGAGGTGCCGGCCGATAAAACCAGCTGCTCCAGTTATAAGTATTCGTTTCATATATTCATTATTTTAATGATTCTTCATGATAAGACAAGTTGAGACTTTTCTTTTTCAAAAAATTTAAGTATATTATAATATTTATTCTATGTTTAGAAGAATATTCCAGAAAATTATCTATTCGCCTATCCCTCTCTTGTTTTTCGGGGCAGCGATTCTCTTCCTTTATCTTATACTTTATTTTTTTGCCTGGGATTTACTAAGAGGAGAAATTGGCAGCCTTTTAGATCGATTTCCGCTCACACTAAACTTTACCACTAACCTTTCTTATCTATTATTTTTATTCTTTGGCCTAACCTTAATATGGGCAGTGATGAAAAGTAAATCAGCCCAGATTAAAAAATTTTATTGGGCCATCGCTATAGCTTATTTTTTTCTTTTTTCCGCCATCTTATTGTTTGCCCCGCCTCTTACCTCTCAAGATATTTTTTGGAATTTATTTCAGGGCAGAATTTTTACCCACTATAATGAAAACCCTTATTTAGTTGCCCCTCAAAACTTTCCCCAAGACCCTTTCCTTAAAAATATTCGTGTTTGGCAAGATTTTCCAATGACTCACGGTCCTATCTGGACCTTCATTGTTTCAATTCCATCATTTTTATCTCCTAATAATCTTTTTTTGCAGATTATTATTATTAGAATTTTTCTTCTTGTGATTTTAGGATTATTGATAATCTTTCTTGTCTCTTTTATGCATAAACTAGATCCCCGCTGGTCATTTCCAACATTTATTGCCTTAGCTTGGCATCCTCTCTTGCTGATTGAGACAATTAATAATGCCCACAATGACATTCTAATAGGATTCGCCGCTGTTCTCGGTCTTTATTTGATCGCAAAAAATCAATATTTTAAGGGATTCATTATTTTGTGGGTAGGTGTTCTTATAAAGTATGTCATCCTTCTTTTGATTCCCTTGGGATTAATATTTGCTTTTCGTAAATACGGCTTAAAAAGTATAATTAAGCCTGCTCCTAAAATTATTGCAGGGGTTATTCTTTTAACGCTAATTGCATATTTACCGTTCGGATACAACATATTTAATTTCCAGGGCCTTAAATATCAAAGCCGCCTTTTTGAATATACTGTTTTGCCACCCGCGCCATTTTTATTTGCTACCCTTGGTGCGAGTATTGGCGGTATAAATTTTTATGATATCATGCCTAAGAACCGTCAAATTCCTTTATTATCTCTTGGAAGCGGCAGGGCTGGTGATTATTTAGTGGCGATTACCAGATTTTTAAGTATTATAATTTTCTTAATCTTTTATCTTTGGCTGCTTTTTAAACCGTTTAGGGATGAAAGAGATTTTTTCCGAAGAGGATTTATTATATTTTTTGCCTATCTTCTTATCGCACCATTTTGGTTTATGGCTTGGTATGTTGTCTGGTTAATACCATTGGCGGTAGCCGGTGGTTTAGGAACAACATTTATTTCTTTAGGGTTGAGTATAATTGCTTTTCCCTATCCCTTTCCGACCTTTCAAATTATTGCTATCTCGGTTGGATTTATGGCGATGACTATATTTTTAACAAAGAAGATTATAAGTATAATAGATGAAAAAGGCCCCACTTAAAAGTATTGATTTCTTTCCTTTAATAGATAGAATAATTAAACCAAGGTAGTACAAGGGTAATTGAGCGAGATTTAGCAAGAAATAAGATATTATGCCGAGGTGGTGAAATTGGCAAACATGCGAGACTTAGGATCTCGTGCCGCAAGGCTTGTGGGTTCGAGTCCCACCCTCGGCACAAAAAAGCCGTCCCGCTGGCGGGACGGCTTTTCCAAATTTTTAAAATAATTTTTTATTCTTTAATCTCCAGCTTTCTTTTCTTTTCCCTCTCGATCCGAGGAATTCTTATAGTCAAAATCCCGTTTTTCATTGTCGCTTCAGCCCTTGAAGGGTCTCCTTCAACCGGCATAATTATCTGCCTGGAAAAAGGCCCCCAGTAACATTCTTGATAAAAATAATTTTTTTCTTCAGTTTCTTCTGGCTCTTCCCTTCTTCCTTTTATTACGATTACATCATTTTCAATCATGATATCTAAATCCTCCTTTTTCACACCGGCAATCGGAGCCTGGATGACGACTTCTGAATCGGTTTGATAAAGGTCAATGGCTAATTGTCCCTCCGCTTCAAACAATTCCTTCCTTTCTTGGTTGTTTGGCTTCGCCTTCTCAGCTTTCTTTACTCTAGCTTTTGGTTTTTCAATAATCGGTTTTTCCTCAGCCGATTCCTCTTCAACCGAAACTTCTTGCTTTGTACCTTTTAGTTTTTCGAAAAAAGATGCCATAAAAATTCTAATTGCTAATTATCAATTGCTAATTTTTATTAGCTATTAAAAATTAACCATTAGCTGCATTGTTTTATTTTACATATACTAGCTAATTTTTTTAAATTTTGGAAGCCCAAAGTTACAAAAATAGCCAGACTGGTTAAAATAACGATTAGGCCAAATATTGAAAGATTGAAAAGTTCGGGATTAGCAATAATTAAACGGTTGTTTTCTATAACTATGCTGTCTCCAATTTTCATTATAAAGATATTAAAGAGACCATGCAAGAGGGTGGCGAGAAAAAATCCCATAAATAGCAAGATTCCTCTTTGGCTGGGCCTGAAGAAAGAGCGAGCTAAAAAATATCCGATGGTGCCAGAACATAAGGCGTGCAAAAAAGTAGCACCAATAAAACGGAAAGATATAATAACTGAGGCCTCTTGTATGGAGAGCAATCTTTTGAATAAAAATGTTTCTTGGACCGGCTGGAACAAAATTAAAATGTTTTCAATCGCTGCAAATCCTAAGGCGGCAATTATCATATAAAGCATAGCGTCTAAGGGTTCATCAAATGCCGAGCTTCTTAAAACTTTTAGCCTTACCACTAAATATTTTGCCACTTCCTCAATTAAAACCACCCCTAAAAATATACTAAAAATATTCCCCCACGGCGCTGGAAAAGAGTTTTTAAGAAACGGCGATAAGGCGCATCTGGCTTCTTGAGAGCCAAGACCTACCGGTATACATTCTGCAAGCGCTACAAAAGGGACTATTACTATTGCCAGCAAAAAAACCGTAATAATCATCCTGTTTGATTCTGGATGAGCATCTTTTCTCAAGAAAAATAAAAGCCAGATAACACTGGGAGCTAAACCGAGAATAATGTAGATAAGATAAATCATTTTAAAATTTACAATTGTTATCTTTTAATTTAGCGAGGCCACCCTTCAATCATCAGAAAACTCCTTTTATTTTTTAAGGGAAGTTTTTGATAAATTTCTTCTGTGATAAAAGGGATAAATGGATGCAATAACTTTAAAGAATTTGATAATACATATAATAAAATCTTCTGCGCACTCTCACTTTCCATCTGATTTTTAGACTGTTCTATATATTTATCGCAAAAATCGTGCCAGAAAAAATTGTATAGTTTATGCGCAGCTTTTCCGAAGCGAAAATTATCCAAGTCATTATTTATAGACTTTATTACTTCTCTAAGCTGGCTTAATATTTTTTTATCCGCACCTGTTAATTTCTTAATATTTAAAGTTATCTTTTTTCCAGTATCAATAGGTGTTAATTTCTGCATTAAAATAAATCTTGAGGCATTCCAAATTTTATTGCAAAACTTTTTACCCATAATGATATTGTCTTCAATGAATTTGATATCCTGACCGCCCATAACCTGATATGCGATGCCAAAACGAGTAGCATCGGCACCATATTTTTCAACAAGAGCCAAAGGATCAACGCCTGTTCCTAAGGACTTTGACATTCGCTTGCCCTCTTTAGTGAGGACAGTGGCATGGATATAGATTTTAGGAAAAGGAGGAGCATTTGTAAATTCTAAGCCGGAAAAAATCATTCTTGCATGCCAGAGGTTAATAATACCGCGGTCTGAAGAAATAAGCTGGGTGGGATAGAATTCTTTAAAATCGCGAGTTTTTTCTGGCCATCCCATAACAGCAAAGGGCCATAAAGCTGAAGAGAACCAGGTATCTAAAACATCATCAACCCCTTTAATTGGTATCTTGTGTCCCCACCAAATCTGTCTGGAAATACACCAGTCCTGAATATTTTCTAGCCAGTTAAAATAAATTTTTTCGAAATTCTTAGGAATAAATTCTACCTTATCATTTTTAACAGCTTTAATAGCCATTTTTGCCAACTCTTTCATCTTCAAGAACCATTGCTCAGAAGGAATTAATTCAACTAATGTTCCGCACCGATAACAAACAGGAACTTGGTGGGAATAATCCTCAGTTTTCTCCAAAAGCCCAATTTTTTCTAAATCTTCAACAACTTTCTGTCTTGCCTCCCTTATTGATAGACCCTGATAGAGCAGGGGAGTCTCCTTTGTTATCCTTCCTTTTTCGTCAATAACTTGTAAAAGGGGAAGTTTATGACGTAGAGCAATTTCGTAATCTGTTAAATCATGAGCGGGAGTAATTTTTACGGCGCCTGTCCCGAAATCAGGGTCAATTAAAATATCGGCAATAATTGGGATTTCTCGTTCGGCTAAAGGCAGGATTACTCTTTCTCCGATAAAACTCTTATATCTTTTATCTTTTGGATTTACTGCAACCGCTGCATCTCCCAGCATTGTTTCTGGTCTCGTTGTTGCTACCGCAATATAATTTTTAGGCTGCTTTGGATTTTTTAAAGGATATTTGATATACCACAAATAACTTTTTTCTTCTTTATACTCTAGCTCTAAATCAGATAAACTCGTCTGACACCTTGGGCACCAATTTATAACTCTTCTGCCTTTATATATCCAACCTTTTTTGTAGTAATGTAAAAAAGCTTTTTCTACTGCCCGAACATATTCTTTATCCATAGTGAACCTTGTCCTTGACCAATCGCAGCTTAGTCCAAGTTTTTTTAGCTGATCTAAGATAATGCTTCCGTATTTATCCACCCACTGCCAGACTCTTTCAGTAAATTTTTCTCTGCCCAAATCAAATCGCGTTTTACCTTCTTTTTTCAATTCTTTTTCTACTACATTCTGGGTAGCGATACCAGCATGGTCGGTACCCGGCACCCAAAGAACCTTTTTGCCTAGCATTCTTTCTCTTCTTACTAAGATATCAAGCAAAGAATTTTCCAGGGCATGGCCCATATGGGCTTCTCCTGTGACATTAAGAGGTGCTATGGTGACAACAAATTTTTCTTTAATTTTTTTACTTCTTGGTAATTTATCCGGATTAAAAAAACCTGACTTCTCCCAAAGCCTGTAAATCCTACTTTCAGTTTCTTTTGGATTGTAAGTTTTTGAAATCTCTGACATTCATTAATGTTATCAAACTCCTTGTATTTTTTCAATTTTTAAGCTAAAATAATGATAATTCGGCCTCGTCGTCTAGTGGTTAGGACTCCAAGCTTTCAATTTGGCAACACGGGTTCGATTCCCGTCGAGGCCATTGTGCATAAAAAATATAAAGAAGTAATTAAATTAAGATTTAAAGGAAAAAGCTATAGAGAAATTGCTAAAATTTTAGGTGTTTCTAAAAATTCAGTTAGTCGATGGTGTAAGAATCTAAGATTGCCACTAGCTATTCAGAAGATTATTGAAGCAAAAACTAGGGCAACTCGGATTCAACTAGTGACATATAATCGACAAAAGCATCAGCGTGTCCAGGCAGAAAATAAAAAAATTAGGAAAAAGGCCCTTAAACAAATTCAACCCTTATCCAAACGAGAATTATTATTAATTGGGGCTGCTTTATATTGGGCAGAGGGATATAAAAAACAAGAGCATTATCCAACTCCCCGCGTTAGTTTTGTTAACTCTGATCCCGATATGATTAGATTATTTGCCCGATTTTTAAGAAAAACTCTTCGAGTGCCAGAGGAAAAATTTCGACTAGACCTTCGCGTACATCCAAACATTAATAGAAAAAAAGCTATTAACTTCTGGTCCAAAGTTACAAATATTTCAAGTGAACGTTTTAGTGTTAGTCATCAGATAAGTAGATTAAGTCAGGGCAAACGTCCGAAAAATTCACTTCCGTACGGAACACTTAAATTAACTATAAATGGTCGTCAGAAATTTTACCAAATTAAAGGTTGGATTGATGGATTAATAAAGCAAGCAGTTTTAAATAATTCTAAGAGGCCTGTCCCATAAAAAATTGTGGAGAGATTTCTGTATGATATTCCCCTTGGGGCCACTACAGGTTCAAATCCGGTCGAGCACCCAAAACAGGTTCTAACGTCGTCCCACCAGGGGAGCTAGCCTAAAACATATTATAATTAAACTACTTGTGATAACATTAAATTAATGTTGATTTTATTAGTATCATTAGGGGGTCTTATTATAGGATCTATATCTTGTGTTATTTGGGCAAAAACTACAGGTAGCCTTAAGCTTTCAAGCGATATAAAAGGA
>Ga0315289_10000366_pt1 | contig 71500 bp, 60 predicted proteins | sample YL17G11_40_MG_FD_203452 | JGI IMG/M metagenome (GOLD analysis project Ga0315289, IMG submission 203452) | Sediment microbial communities from Yellowstone Lake, YNP, Wyoming, USA - YL17G11_40 | ecosystem: Environmental > Aquatic > Freshwater > Lake > Sediment | place: USA: Wyoming | collected... | reverse complement strand
TCCAGACGAGACAGAGCCGGCGGGTGGCGGGGGTTGCGGGGAGAGCTCCCGGGCGGCCGCCGTGGTGGCGGGCAGGGGGCCTGCCACGCCGCGGCGGGGGGAGGCCATGAAAAGGGGCAGCAGGGCCGCGGCGGGCGAGGCGTGCCCGGCACCGCCCCGGGGCGTGCCGGCCGGGATCCACGCGGCACCGCCGCCCCGGCCGCGGGACGTGGTGTGGGGCGGGGGGTGGGTCGTGGCGCGGGCACTACCGGGCAGGGAGGAGTCCGGGGACCCCCACGCCCGCACGCCCCCGCCGCCGTCGCCGGCTTCGCCACCGCTCATCCCACCCAGGGCAGCCAGCAGGGGGGATATGGGTGACGAACACCCACCGCTGCGCCCGCCGCTGCCGGCCGCGGGATGGTGGTGGTGGTAGTGGTGGTGGTAGAGGTCGAGCAGCGGGGCAGGCAGGGGCAGGGGCAGGGGCGGGACGGGCGGGAAGGCAGCCGTGCGGGGCGGGGAGGGCGGTGGCGAGGCGGCAGCGCCACCGCCACCCACCCCCCCAGCTGCCCAGGCGGCGGGCAGGGGAAGCAGGGGCGGGGGCGGCGCGAGCGCGGCCGCCCAGGCGCCGGTCGATGGCGTTGGCTGTGGTACGGCCGCCGCCGCCGCCGCCTGGGCCCGCCCACGCCGCCGCCGGGCAGCCAGCCGCCCGGTCCCACCCGCCGCTGGCGTGCCCGGCTTGGGCACGGCCGCCCTCGCCGCCACCAGGGCGGCCGCGCCCGCTGTCGCGGCGGCGGCGGCGGCGGCCACCACCTCGGCCGCCCCCTCCCGCCCGCGCCCGCCCGCCGCCGCTTCCGCGGCCGCGACCGCCCGGGACCGGGCCACCGCGTCCGCGCCAAACACCTCCTCCGGGAAGTTGGTCATGGCGGCGGGCCCGTGGGCCGCCCGGGTGGCGGCGTCAAAGGCCTTGGCGGCCGCGGCCTCATCTTGGAAGGTGCCGAGCGAGCGCGCTGCGGCGCGCGCGCCCCCGCCCGCACTGCCCGCCTTCCGTCCGCCCAGCCGCGCCTCCCACGCCCCGTCCGCCAGGCGGGCCACGCCCCGATAGATTGAGGCGCCCCGGGAGAAGCCGGCCGACCGCCGCTTCAGGGCGCCCACGGCGGCCTCCCGCCCGGAGGTGGTCAGGGCTTGGAGGGCGGCGCCATAGTCGCTCACGCAGAAGTTGAGTGGCGTGGCCGACCCCCAGAACGCCAGGGCCGCGAGGTCGTACGCCCGGCCGGCCGCGGCCTCGGATTCAAAGCCGCCCAGGTAGACCTGGCGGCCGCGGGTGCTGTGTGCGGGGGACGGGAGGGAGGAAGTGGCGTGTGCGTGTGCGAGGGAGAGAGCGAAAAGCGGAGCGCGGGGTGCTGGGGTAGGTTTTTCTCATGTCCCCCCCCCCAAATCCATTCTCCCCACAGCGCCAGCCACACTCACCGCCCGCTCTTCTTGTGCCGCCCGCCGCCGCCTCCCCCGCCCGCCCGCGCCGTAGCCACCAGCCCCGCCGCCGCCGTCCCCGGGCGGGGCGGGGGCCGGCTGGCGAAGCGGTCCCAGAGGTGGGCCTCATACCGCCGGGTTTGGACGTGCAGGGTGACGCCCCGGAGGGCGGAGGACCGGCCGGGTGGGGGAGGGAGGTGGGGGCCGGGCGGGGGGACGTCGACCAGGGCAATCCACGGCGGGGGCGGGGGCAGGGGCGGGAATGGTGAGGGCTGGCTGGTGGTCGGTGGCGGGGGCGGGGCAGCGGCCGCTGCCGCTGCGCGCGCAGTGGCGGCGGTCGGGGCGTCGCGTGTGCCGCCCGTCCGCGGCAGCGGCGCCCCCCGGGGGCGGGTGGTGGCGGTCGGTGCGTCGCGTGCGCCGCCCGTCCTCGGCAGCGGCGCACCCCGGGGGTGGGTGGAGGTGGCGGGTGGCGGGGGTGGGGGGCGCGCCGGGCCCGCGGCCGGCCGGGCGGCCGTGTTTTTTTTGTTTGCCTTGTTTTTCGACGGCCCGCCGTTGGTGGGGGCAGCGGCGGCGGACGCCAGCACCGCGGGTTCGGCGGCCGCCTCAGCCTCGATTGGCCTTCCTGGGGCCGCCTTGACACGTGGGCGGGCGGGGAGGGTGGGCCAGCTACCTGTGTGTGGGGGCAGGGTGAAGTGTACCAAAAAGGCCGGCTCTCGCGCGCGTGTGCTGGCCGCCCGCTCCCCCCCTCCCCTCTTCCTTTCCATTTTCTCGGCCTCTCACCACCAGCGTCCGCGGAGAACATGGCTGCTGCACGTGCGAGGGGCGCCAGGGAGGGGCGCGCACGCGGGGTTGGTTGACGAGAGGCGGGGCGAGGGGGTTCGGGCCCCACCTGAGAAAAAAAAGGAACAGACTATGAACAACTGGGGTCATCTCATTTTCGCCGCCTCCATCCAACCCCAACTAAACACACACACACACGCGGTTAATGGCAGTCACATTTGTGGGTGGAGTGGCGGTAATAGGCACGCAGGGCGCCCGGTGCACGGACGGAGGGGAACACAAAAACTCAACCACCCCGACCACCACCGCGGCCGCCCCCACCCCCGCCGCCGCCCCCGCGGCCACCCCCACGGCCGCGGCCGCGGCCACCCCCACGACCACGACCGCGGCCCCCGCCCCCGCCCCCGCCCCCGCGGCCCCCGCGGCCGCCCCCGCCCCCGCGGCCACCGCCACCACCAGCAAGACCAGCCGCATCAGCATCATCATGAGCATGAGCATGAGCATGAGCATGAGCATGAGCATCAACAGCGGCAGCAGCATCTACACTGCGAGAATGTCACGCCCCCCCATTCTCCTCCCTCTCCCTCGCTCTCTCGCGGTCGCTCCTCACCCCCCCCCTACACCCGCCCGATCGCGGCGGTCAGCCCGCTGGCGACGGCTTGCTGCGCATACGTCCGCAGGGCCGCGCTCGCGGTTTTGGAGCACTTGGTGTAGCCGACCACGTTCGCCCCGCCCAGCATGACCGCAATGGAGACGACCAGCAGGTAGTCCACCTTCAGGCGGGCGAGGGCGAGGACGCCGAGCAACGCCCAGGCGGCGGGGGCCGCCCAGAGCGCCCACCAAAAGGCTTTCGAGTCGGCCTTGTTGATGGGCCGCTGGCCGTCGGCCAGGGCTTCGAACCGCCAGTTGGAGCCGCCCGAGTCGGTGACCTCGTTCCACCAGCGCAGGCCGACCAAGAGGCGGCCGGCCACGTTTTTAGTCTGGGAAAGCAGGGGCAGGGGCGTGTGAGCAAAAAAAAAAAAAAAAAGGAGGATGGGGAGGTTGAGCCCCCACCCCCCCCCCCTCCCCTTTTTGTCTCTTGCTCACCATCCAAAAGTCGGCCATCAGCAGGACGACGACGACCACAAAGTTGGTGATAAAGGACTTGGAGAACAGGCCGCAGACGATGTAGACGACGAGGGCGGAGACCTGGCCGTGGATGCGAGGGGGTGAGAAGGGCGCAAGGTTGGAAGAGGGCGCGTCTGGTCGTCGCCCCAATGGGGGGCGTGTTTAAGAAACGGCGGGGTGGGAGGGGGCGGGGCAGCCACGCCTGCCTCACCCACACCCCATGCTTGCGCAATGACCTGTCCATCCCCGCATGGCTTATCCAGCTCGGCAAGCTGCCAGTTCCGCGCCCGGGCGCAAGAGAGGGGAGTGCAGAGAAACTGCTGCGCGCCAACGGGCGTCGGTGGCGTATCTCTCTCTGCCTTCCGCCTCCCTCCCACACCTTGAACGTCAGCATGATGGTGGCCACCCAGGGGTGGGCGTACGCGACGACCTGGTCGGCCGCATCGTCCATCGTGGCGGGGTGAGATGCGGGTCCGAAACAATAAGTTTTCTGCTCGCGTCATTCACCCACTCACCACCATTATTTTTTGTCACAACGCGTACAGAGAGAGACCATGACGAGCCCGCCACCGCCCCGCCCCTGCGTTACCAAGAAAGCTACACCTGAGAGGTGAGTCTTTGGGCCTATTCTGTCTGTCGGTGATGGGAGACGTCTCGCTGACGCGTCCACTCTGCCGCTCTACCGCTCTGTCTCCGCCCTTCCCCCCCCCCCCCCCCCTCATAACCCTTCCTTCCTTCGTACACTTCTCCGTTGCCGCCCGCGCCCGCCACGCATAGCCATGCCCAGCCGGGCCAGCCTGTACATATGATCACTACCTCGGGTCACACGCCAAATTCACTCACCCGCCAACACAAACCTTTTCCTTCCCCTCAGCCCGACCTGCCCCAAACTGCCCAATGACATGCTGTACGAGATCGTCACACGCGTGCGGGACGACCTGCCCACGCTGGACGCCATCATGGCGACGGGCGACCCCGAGTTGGGAAATCTTGCGGGGCAGGCACGCGAGGGCAACATCCTGCACTTCAAGGAGGCGTACATGCTTCCGTTGCTGGAGTCCCTGGAGCCGGCCGGCCGCGAGTCGCCTGTTTTTCATCGGGACCATTTCGGCCGACTATACGATATCGACGAGGAGCTGCTGTGCATGGCGTTTGCCATGAGCGGCTCTCCCTTCAAACAGACGCACACGCTGAGCAACGCCCTGTCGCCGGCGGAGAGCCGGCGTTTGAGTGGGCGGCCGCCCGGGCCGCCGAGTTTGGGATGGAGCCGTCGGCGCACGCTGGGCGTGGCCGGCTGACGGTGTCCTGCTGGCCTGGCAAAACGTCCGGGTGGCGCATGGACTGGGCGGTCCCTGCTGGCCGCATGCGGGTGTCAATCCAAGACAGGGTGGCGGCGCAAGTGATCGGGCTGCGGGAGGCGCCGCTGCGGGCGGCCAAAAGTTGGGCCCTGGCCACGTGGGGTGCCTGCCGAGATCAGGCCCCAGATCGCGGGCGCGATCAGAGAGGCGCGCGCGCTCGATGTACCCGCGGCGGGCTACGAACATTGACGCCACAGGAGTGGCGCTGGCCTGGATAGCGCAAACTCTTCGCAGCCAGGGCCGGCCCCAACTGTCTCCTGAGGCGGTTGCCTGGGTTCGTGCCCGCTGCCTTGATCCCGAGGAGGATTGGTAGGGGATGGAGGCAAAGGGGAGAGAAAAAAATCGGGGCTGCGCACCGGATTCCGGGGCCTGGAACGCGTGCTTGGCCTGGGCCGCGGCGGCGGCGGCCGCGGCGTTTGTTGAAAACGAGAGGCGGGGATTTGCAACCTTCTCTCTGCCCCTTTTCTCTCCCTCTCTCCCTCTCTTCTCTCTCTCTCTCCCTCTCTCTCTCTCCCTCTCTCTACTCGCCCGCCGTCCCAAGAAGCAGGCGCAGAAGATAGCTGTGTAAACTGTGACGGCCCTGTGTGTGTGTGTTTGGGTTGAAATGGAGAAAAAAGTGCTTTCCAGAGAGGGAGAGCGCGAGCTGGCCCCCCACCAAACCGTGCACCACCCCCACAGCGAGCGCGGCCCCTATTGCAAAAAGTATTAGTGAACGAGAAGGGCCCCGCCCTACGCACGCCATCACTCCCGCCTCTCTACCCACCCTCCGGGACGTTGACTGGTTTTATAGGGTTGGCATTATGAAAAAAACAGGGACACGGGGAATTTTCATGGGTTTTTGTTTTTTGAATTGGGGGGGTCGCCTCCCCGCCCCCCCCCACCCCCATCCTCCTCAAGGGACGCGGGCAAAAACAACGAAGCAAACACAAACTTTTCTCTCTCTCTCTCTTGTCTGGCTGGGACTATCACGGAGCCCGCACTCCGGGGGCAGGCGCTACTGTGGGCGCGCGTGCATCCCGCTGGAGGGGCTGCTGCGTAAAAAAAAAAAGCAAGGTGGGGCAAAGCAAACTCAACTCTCTCTCAACTCTCCCCCCGTTGGTTAAAAAAAATACTAAATCGGCTTAGCTGTACAGACGCGTGGAGGACGCAAATCTCTGCGGCACTGTCAGGCAGGGAAAGGCCGGCCGCACGCGCACCGCCTGCTCTCCACATTTCAGGCAGAATGCATGGTTGGACGGCGCCAACACGGACGGCCCCTCCCCCCTCCCCCCTACGGCGCGGACATGGCGTCCTCCGAGTTGAGGGCGTGCTGGGGCTTGGGGGCCAAGTCGTACCGGGACGACCCCGGCACGATCTCGATGGGCCCCAAGCGGAAGGGGCGCATGGCGGGGAACCAGTCCCGACCCCGGTGCTGGGGCGCGTCCGAGCCGCTCCCGCCCGTGGACGCCGCGGAGGAGAGGAGGCCGTCGCGCGACGCGGCGGCGGCCGACGCCGACTCGACCGTCACGGCCTGGATCTCCGGGGAGGGCGCCTCCAACTCCACGTCCTTGGGCAGGGCAAAGCCGACGGACGCGGTGTGGGTGGCCCGGTCGTACTTGTACGCGGTGTACCAGGCGCGCAAAAAGTTGTCGCCCAGGATGATGGAGTTGGAGTCGCCGCCGGGGATGATGCCAGAAATGCAGTTGATCCCGCCGGCCGGGTTGGGCACCTGCTGCGTCCACAGGCGGGGCGGGATGGTGTAGGTCGTCCCGCCCAGTGTAAAGCCGATGTCGGGCAGGGACGGCACGGCCGCGCAGCCGCCGGTGATGTTGTAGTACCCGCCCGCCGGGTTGAAGGCGACGCCAGGGATCGCCCGGTGCAGGCGGGCCGCGTCCGCGTCGGACATCAGGATGGCGGTCGTCCCGCTGTCCAGGATGGCGGCCTTGGCAGCCAGGGGCAGGGCGGTGGAGCCGACGGAACCGCCACTCATGGGCACCGTCCAGTACGCCTTCTCGGACACGGGCACCCACTCCAGCTCGCCGTGGTAGTGCGCCTTGTCCGCGGCCCCAAACGTCAGCACGCCCGCCGGCTCCTGCGCCGGGTCGGCGGACAGCCACAGGCCAAAGATGTCCTCGTCCAGGACCTCCTGGCGCATCATGTTGAAGAAGGCGGGGTTTACCTGCATCTCCGACAGCTCCGGGAAGGCCAGGCCAAACAGGCCGTCGCACGAGGCCGACAGGAAGTCCATCGACGAATCGAACACGATGCCGAAGCCCTGGTTGACGACGGACAGCTTGGGGCCGCCCGGCGTGTCGCCCAGGGTGAGGACGTCCGACCCCACGAAGCCGGCGACCGAGCCCGTGCCGTACGTGATTTGGAAGGGGGCGTTAAGGGTCTGGTAGGTGGACGACGAGCGCGGCTCAAACCGGGTGTGCGTCAGGCAGGACGGGTTGGCGCACGCGCCCGCGGGCAGCCAGGTGTCGGCGGAGCCGGTGTCGAAGCAGCCCGTGTACTTGACGGGCGGGGAGCCGAGCTCAAAGGTGCCGTAGTACTGGTAGGAGGAGAGTCGAGAGTAGACGGAGGAAAAAAGGGGGGGCGTGAGGATGGGGGGTGATGGGTGGGGGGGGGTGGGGGGAGGGGCAGGGGGCGCCAAGCTTGCGCTGCGCCTGCAGCCCGCCGTGCGTCGTTTGTGGGAAACTAAACTAATTTAGAGCGGCGCCCGTTTTCTTCGGAGGCCGTCTCCGTCCGTCCGCAGGGCCAAGGCCGTACTATGCGTATGTTTAGGAGACGGAATACGTGTCGCCCCAATAAAAGGCTGGGCCTTTGGATCGTGGAAGGGCGCTGCACGTGCGGGAGAGAGAAAGTAGTGCGTGCGACCCGTCGTCGATGCGCTCTCTCGCTCCTTCCTTGGAACAGCCCGCCAGGCTAAGACGCGTCCCCTCCGCAGGCACCCTCCCGGCGTCCGCTCGCCCCTACATTTTCGCCCGATGGAATGACACAGTATGCAAGACTGCTAGCGCTGGATGATTTGGGGGCGAGCGGGCCCTGGTCGCCCGCAACATCCCCGCACACAAACAGCCCCCCCGCGCGCTGCGGCTAGGCATGCGAGGCACGCTCTCACCCCTTTTGCATTTGTCTCCTCCCACGCTCGCATATACTCACCGCCACGTTGCGCGCCGCCCGCGAGGTGACCTTGTCAATATTGGAGTGCCGGTACAGCATGACGCTGGTGGAGGCGGCGGAGGCCATGGAGGCCGCGCCGGCCAGGAAGGCGGCCACAATCAAAGAGCGCATGGTGAACGCAAACAAAAAAGAGGGCGGGGGGGGATGGGAACGAAATCAAAAGGACGTGAGAAAGGTGGCTTGCTCAAGTCGTGATCGCCACGAAGAGGATGCGTGCGCGCGACAGGGGTGGTCGGCGGGAAGGAGGGGGCGGGGAGGGCGTGCGGTTGTTGGGGAGTGGGAGGAGGAGTGAATGAAAGTGTGAAATCTGCCTTGTTCAACCCCTCCCCCCCCCCTCGTCCGAGGCCGCCCGCCCTCCCCCCCCCCTCGTCCGAGGCTGCCCGCCCTCCCTCCGCCCCGTGTGTGTGTCCTCCCCTCTCTCTCACCGCCTTTGCATCACTCCTTTACAACGCCTCGTCAACGTCGCCTCTTTCCTTACAGCAGCCGCCGCCCGATGACACCATCCTTCGGCCCCCCACCCCCAGCCCTCCCCTCCGCCACCGCCTCCGCGCGCTCCACGCCCTTCCCCAGCGGCGTGGCCACGGACGCCGACCGTGCCAGCCCCACCCGGCCGCCCGTCTCCGCGCCGGGCGGGCCGTCCACCTCGTACACGGAGTACCAGGCCCGCAGGAAGGCGTTGCCCAGGACGACGCCCCGCTCCTTGTTGGTCGGGCCGGGGATGATGGCGGACACGCACATGAGGGCGGGGTCCTCCCCGCCCGTCGCCGGAATCTGTTGGATCCACAGGCGGGCGGGCAGCTCAAAGGTCGCCCCGCCCAGGGTGAAGGCGAGGTCGGGCAGGGCGTCCACCGCCCCGCACCCGCCCGTCACGTTGTAGTACCCGCCCTTGGTCAACGCCACGCCCGGGATGCCGGCGTGGACGGCCGCCGCGTCCTCGTGGGACATGATGATCGCGGTCGTGCCCGTGTCCAGGATGGCGGTCGCCGCGGTGATGTTGGCGGCCACCGCGCCGGGGGCGGAGTTGGAGATTGCGTCCAGGGCGACGGACCAGTATTTGCGGGTGACGACGGGGAGGAAGGTGATCTGGTGTGGGTGCGTATGTGGGGGGGGTTGGGCGGGGGGGATGGGGGGGCAGGGGAGTGTGAGGCGGGGCCGGGAGTTTTGGAGGGGGGCGAGGTGAGCGAGGTGGAGAGTGAGAGCACCAGCGCAGTGCTCTCTCTTCTCTCTCGACCCCCCGCACCATTTTTGTCCCGGAGCACGCAACAGGGCGCCGCACTCGTGTTTGCCCTGTCCCTCCCCCCCCCCATCCCCCCTACCTATCTCTCACCTTGCCCGAGTACCGGTCCGGGTCCACCCCGCCGAACGTGATCGCCCCCGCGGGCTCCTGGTCCGGGTCGTCCGACATCCAGACGGAGAAGCGGGGCGCGTCCAGGAGGCCCTCCAAGCGCATGCGGTCAAAGAGGGTGGGCTGCTTCATCACGGACAGGGAGGCGAAGCCGAGGCCCTGGGAGGGAGGGAATGGGGGTGGCGGAGGGAAGAGAGAGGCAGTGAGAGGTGTGTGTGAGAGGGGCGGAAGAAAAGAGAGCGTGGACAAAAAAAAAACGGCGCGCGCGCTCCCTTTCTCGCTCAGCCCACTCACGATCAGACCGTCGCACGACGTCCGCGCAAAGTCGGCGGACGTGTCCACGATCATGCCGAACCCCTGGTCGCGGACGGACATGGGCGGGGTGCCCAGGGTGAGCGTCTCGGTGGCGACCGACCCGACGACCCGCCCGGTGCCGTACGCGAGGTGGAAAGGTTCGGGGCGGAGCTGTGGAGGAGGGAGACACGGCCGTTTTTTGTTTGTTTGTTTGAGGGAGAGGGCGCTGTGTGCCTCTCTCTCTCTACCCCTCTCTCTCTCTCTGCCGTGCGAGTACACTGCACGCTCGCTCTTCCACACATGACCCCCCCCCCCCCCCTTACGCACGTGGTAGGTGGAGGAGTCGCGGGGCCGGAACTTGTCGTGCGTCGCGCAGGGCGGGGCCAGGCAGAGCGAGCCCGGGATCCACGAGTCCGAGGACCCCGTGTCGAAGCAGGCGGTGAAGGCTTGGGGCGGGGTGCCGAGGGCGAACTCGCCGTAGTACTGCGTGTGGCGGGGGGGGGAGAGGGAGAGGGAGGGGTGTAGGTGGGCGTGGGCGTGGGCGTGGGTGAGGTAAAAGAGTGGGGGTGGGAGGCGTGATGTTAGAAGAGAGAGAGAGCAGGGGCTGTGGCCTTGGCGACGGAGAGAAGAAAAAAAAAAAAACGGCGCGTGCGCATGGCCCACGTGTTGGACCCGCCGCCCACGGCCCAGGTGCCTGCGCGCTCACGCCATGCCGCCCCCTCCACTGTGTAGCAAGCCCTAGGCTTGATGCCCGGGTCTCGATTCACAGGCGTAAACAGGCTCGCCCCTGTGGGTGTGCGCGGGGCGCGATAAATAAAAAGGAGAAACGCGCCCGTTTCCGCCATACCCCCTGACCAGCTCTAAAAAAAAAAACGCACGGCTACGTTCTTGGCCGGGCGCTCCTTGCCGCCAAGGTTGTCCAGGACCGCATTGTTGCGGTACAGGTCAACGGTGGTGGTGCCGGCGGCGGCCGGCCGGCCGGCGGAGGCCGCCAGGAGGAGTGCGAGGAGGACGGGGAGCATATCCGGAGACGGGGGCGTGTGTGAATGAGGAGGCGAGTGGGGGGACCCGATTTTCCCTCGCTCTCTCGTCCATTTCTCTTTTTCTTGTGCGTCGCGTCGCCCCTCCCCCTCCCCTTCCCCCACCCACTCCCACACACCCACACCCACCACATCCATGCCCCCCCACGCTGGCGAATGGCAGACCGTCCCTGCGCGGTCCGCCCCCCGCCAGCACGCCTCCACCTCGCCCGCTCTGTCGACGCGGCTCCCGACCGAGCAGGCGCGTGTGCGCGGTGCGGCCCCTGCTCCTCCCTCGTCCTCCCGCCCCGGGAAGGCCGCGGCCTCGGGAGCTGGGGAGTCGGGCGGTGAGCGTGGTGATTCTACGCCCTCCCCTGTCCAGCCCACCACGCCCGCGGCGCCTTCCCCCGAGAGCGCCCGCCCGGGCGGGGCCGGCCGCGCGCCCGCGCCGACGCCAATGGGCAAGGCCGCACAGGAGCAGCACCCGCCCAAGGCCAGGGCGCCGCCCAAGCGGCCCACCATCGCCCAGGTAAGGGGAGGCAATGCGGTGCAATGGGCAACGGCCAGGTTGATGGCGTGGTAAGGGCGGCCCACCCGTGCTCCCTGTGTCGCTCCTCCCCGAGCTCTATTCTCCCTCCTTTTTTTTCTCACCCCCCTCCCCGTCGGTTTCGACCTTCCTCGACCTTCCTCGACCTTCTTCCATCTCTCCACTCCATATTTTTAACCGCAGGTCTCTTCCACCCTGGACGCGGACGCCCTGCTCGCCGCCATCGCAGGCGCCACCGATGGAGTGGATGCAACCCCCTCCGGCGCCCTCCTCCGGGCCAGCGCGGCCGTCGACTGGCTGGCGGCGTCGTACGAGGGGGCGGCCCGGCCGGCGCTCGACCCACATGCCGACCTCCTGGCCGCGACCCCGGGCTGGGTCGCCGCCCGGGCGCTGGCCGCCTTCGAGGGCGTGGAGGCGGGCGACTTGGCTGACCTGCTGATGGCCCTGGTGGCCGCCTCGGCCGCCCCGGCGTCGGGCGCGGGCGTGGCCATCGCCCTGGCGGTGGGCGCCCGGGCGGAGGGGGCGGCCGGCGCGCTGGGGCGGGCCGCGGCCGCCCGCGGCGTGTCAGGGCCGGCCTCCCTCCTCACCCCGGCCGTCGCGCCCACCCTCGCCTGGGCGCTGTCCCTGCCGGCTCGCCCCGCCAACGAGGCCGGCTCCTCGACCCACGGCGTCAGGGCTGCCACTGGCCGGGCGGCCGCGGTCCGCGGGGCGGTCGCGGCCTTCCTGCCGGGCCTGGCGGGGTGCGGGCTGGGCGTGCCGGGCGCGCCCGCGGCCCCCCCGGGCCGCCTGTCGCCCGCCGCCGCAGACGCGGGCCTGGCCTGCCTGGAGCGCCTACTGCGCGAGCCGATGGAAGGTTGCGCCGGCGCCCCGCACGTGCCTGCGACCGCGGCTGGCGCGGTCGCCCGGGCCTGCCTCGCGCCAGGCGTGCCCTCTGCGGGGGGGGAGGGCACCTGCCGGCGTGCCTCGCCCCATGCCTCCACCCCCTCCCCGACCACACCCCCTCCGTTTGCCCACCCGTCCGTCCGGGCCCGCCTGCTGGCGCTGCGCCCCACTCTGCGAGCGCTGGGCGTGGCCGGGTTGGCGCCGTCCGCCTGGGTGCCGCCCGCGCTGGCCCGGGCGGCCGCGAGCGCGGACCTGGTCGTCCCGGGCGCCGACGGGAGGGGCCACCACCCGCTCGCCGTCGCCGCCGCGGAGGACGCCCTGCACGCCGCGGCCGCCGAGCCGGAGGTCGCGGTGGCGGCGATGCGGTCCATGGCCGAGGACGGGGCCACCGCCCTGCCCCTCGCCCGCCTGCTGGCCGCCCTGGCGACCGCCCAGGCCGTGCCCTTTGACGCGAGGGCTGCCCCCGCAGCTGCGGCCGCGCTGGCGCGCCTTGGCAAAGACCTCGCGTCCGGCGGCCCGCCCTCTACACGCCGGTCAAAAGCCGCGTCGGCGGCCCTCGCGGCTGCGGGCGCCGCCCTAGCCGCCCGCGCCCAGGGCAAGACGGCGGAAGCGGCGGGCGCAGTGCTGGCCGGGGCGGCTGCCGAGCCCGGCGCTGCTGCTGGTCCCTCCCCTTCCGCCCCGGCCAGCACCTCTTCCAAGGCGGCGGCCGGCCCTTCTCGCTCAGCGCCCCGCCTTGTGTCCACGAAGCCCTCCTCCACAAAGGCCCGCCACCCGCCCAGCCCCCTCGTCGCGGTCGTCTGGGCTCTCCTCCTGGTGGCCACCCTGGCCGCCCGCACGGGCGCGGGCGGGCGGGCATGGGCCGAGGTCAAGGCCGCCCTGGCCATCATATTCACTGCCTTTGCCGACGCCGCCCGCCGCTTCCTAGTGGCACTAGCAACCCCATCCGCGGAAGGTGCGGCCAAAGCAGAAGCGGACCGGCTGCGGGCGCTCAGGGCTGCGGGCGTTCTGGCTTGAAAGGATGGAGTTTTGTGTTCACTGTGTTTTTTGTGTGCGTGTGTGTGTTTGTATGTTCATTTCCTGTTGAATAAATCTGCTTTCTGGGGATGGTGTATTTTCTGCGAAGTGAGGGTGTGTGTTGGGGGGGCGCGCGTGCGGGGCGGTATGCAATGGTGTAAAAACGACAAATTCTGCTCGAGGTTGAAGAGCAAGTGAAGCGCCGTGCATCTTCTCTTCAATCTTGTCTTCGCCTCCCGCGCGAGGGATGGAGTTCACCCTGGACGCGCCGCCGGACACGGGTGAGTGAGGACGGGGAAGTGCGTGAACGGTGCCATACATCCCCGCACCCTGAACAGGTGGTTGGGGTGTGGGAGTGCGGACGCGCGGGGACAGAGCGCGCTCGAGGACGCGCGGCGGTCGGCGAATGCGCCCCCTTCCTTTCATCATTCTTTCTCCTTCCGCCATCTTTCTCCACCCGCAGCCGACGTCAAGTACGAGGCCGCCTTACCCTTTGGTCTGGTATTGTGCCCCCTGGGCGGAGATGGCGGCGGAGGTGAGGCAGTAGGAGGTGAAATCAACGCTGTCCCCTCCTCCACCACCCCGACCCATGCCCGCGACCTGGGCAGGTGCGCCTCCTGCTTCGCGTACGCGGCCGAGCCCTGTGTGTGGGGCGCCACAGCATGGAAGTGCGCGCTGTGTGGGCGCGCTAACGCTTACATGTCCAGCGCGGGCGCCCGGTACGCCCACCCGGCCGCCCGGGCGGCCTGCCCAGAACTTGTTGTAAGTGGCGTGGTGGACCTCCCGGATGGGGACAGGGGTGACGATGACGCAGACGACACCCGTCCCTCCCCCCCTGGCGGCCTCCCAGCCACTTGCATCGTCGGCCTGGTGGATGTCGGTTGTGCGGTGTCCGCCCTGGCCGTCGCGGAAGCGGCGCGGGCCGCCCTGGCCGCCGTGGCGGGCGCCCTCCCCCCGCGCGCGCGCCTGGGCGTGGCCAGCGTCTCCACCCAGCTCACCCTGTTTGATTGCCGGGAGGCGGGGGCGCCGACGGGGCGGGTGGTGTCCTTGCTGGACGGGGATGGCGGGCCGCCCGCGCCCTTGGAGGTCGGGGACGCCCTGTCGGCGCCCTCCTTTTTGACTCGCCTGCCTGGCGGGGCGGCGGGAGTGGGCGCCGCCCTCGACGCGCTCGCTGCGGATGCCGCCCAAGGCGGCGGGGGCGGCGGGTGTGCGGCCGGGGCAGCCGTGCAAGCGCTGCTTGCCTACCTGGGCGCGGGTGCGGGCGAGGTCGCCGCCTCGGATGCGGGGTGGGGGTCGGACGAGGAGGCGGGGGCGCCGGACGTGCTTCACCCGCCCGCCCGCCCGGCCGCCCACCCGCCGCCCCTCCTCGGCACCCGGCTGATGGTGTTCTTGGGCGGGGCGCCCAGCGCCGGCCGTGGGAGTTCAACCCCTGCCGCGCCCCCTGCCGACCCGTCCCTGTTCTGGGCGGCCGCGGGCGAGGCGGCGGCGTCCCTGGGAGTGGTGGTGGACCTTTTTTTCCTCGACGGGCGCGGGGCAGGCGCGGCCGCCCTGGCCCCGCTGGCCTCCATTTCAGGCGGCCTGCTCCGCGTCTTCACGCCGGACGGCCTCGCCGATCTGCAGGGCCTGCCCTCCCTGGGCGACGACGCCCGCCTGGCCGGCCTGGCCCGGAGCCTGGTGTCGCCTGGGCGGGCCACAGCGCTGGCGGCCGAGGTCCGGCTGCGCGTCCCGCCCTCCCTGCTCGTGTGCCGGTCGTACGCCGGCATGGCGTCGTCGCCCACCCCCGACGGGCACGTGGCGCTGCCCTGCATGCGGGCCGAGACCTCCCTGGCCTTTGACCTGGAGCACGTGCCGGGCCGGAATGGGCGGCTGAGGCCGGGCGCGCGGCTGGTTGCCCAGGCAGCCGTTCGCTATTGGCGCCTGGACCCGTCGCCGCAGTCGCACCCTGGCCCGCCCTTCACCGCCCGCCGCCGCCTGCGCATAATTTCGTGCTCCTCACCCCACCCGACCTCGTCTGACCCGGCGGCCATCCATGAGCACGCCTCCCCTGCCCCGGTCCTGACCCTCCTCGCGCACAAGGCCGCGCGTGCGGCGGCCGCAGAGGGCGGCCCCAGCGCCCAGGCCCTCCTCCGGGACTGGCTGGTCCTTTTGACCTCCGCGCGGGCGCACGTGGACATGCCGGCCGACCCGGAAAGCGCGGCGGATGCCAGGTTTAGGGGTTCGGCGGGGCCTGGCGGCCAGGAGGGCGGGCTGCGGCCGCTGCCACGGCTGGTGTTTGGGCTTCATCGGTCGGCCCTCATTGGAGCAGACCCCGACACGCGCGCGTGTGCGGCTGCCTCCCTTGGTTTCCTGGCTCCACTGGACCTGGCACGAGCGCTATACCCAGAGCTTACTGCCTGGGCGAGCGTGAATGAGGTTGTGCGGCCGCCGCCGGAGGAGGTAGATGCGCACGGTCGCGGTGGCGGGTTGTTGGAGGGAGGGCATGACGCCCGCGGCATGGCACCCACACCACCCCTCCTCCTCCCGCTCACCGCTGCCGCCCTGGCGTGCGGTCCGCCCCTGTATCTGCTGGATGCGCATGATGCCCTGGTCGTGGCGTGCGTGCCGGGCGAGGACGCGGCCACGGCCCCGCCCCCGCCCTTCCCGCCCCCACGCGGCTCCGCCCTCCGGTCCGCGGTCGAGGCCGCCCGAGCGCGCCGGCCTGGGCGCGCGCCAAGGCTGTGCTTTGTGGCCGGGGTGGACGCCGCGGGCGCCGCGCTCGCGCCCTTTTTAGTGGATGACAAGGGTGAACAGTACGGGACGCCTTCCCCTGGCGGCGGCGGCCTGTCGGCCTTCCTGGCGGGTGTGACGGAGGACGCGAGGGGGCTGCTGCGGGAAGGGGCGGTGGTATAGAGATGGTACACCCCGTTATTTTTTATCGACACTTATCGCGCACGCCACCCTTCATCACATTACGTTGACGCGACACCGGGCGTATGCGACAACCCGGGGTTTGCCCCAAATCCGGTTGCCGCCTCGCACGCGTCCCGCAGCGCCTCCACGCTCGCCGCCAGCTCCTCCAGGCCCCGCCGGCACTCACTGAAGCCAAACAACAGGGCCAGCCACCGGATGCGGACGGCACTGGCTTCCAGGGTGTTGGGTAGGCGCGGCGGCGGCAGGGGTGGCAGGCCGGACGTCTGCGGGCTCGGGGGCTGCTGGACGGACGGCGCGGCCGAGCCGGCCGCCATCCGGCGCGCGTGAAGGCGCTCCACCCACCCCAGCGTCGCCTCCCTGGCCGCATCAAATTCTGACCGCCGCTGCCCGATCACTTTTTCGGCGGCTTGCAGGTTTTGGAGGGCGGCCCACCGGGCGCGCACGGGGTCAGGGCAAGCGTCGTCGGTGGCCGCCACGCAGGGGCTGGGCGACGGCGGCCGCCCACAAATCCAAGTGTGCCTGGCGGCTCCCAGCCCGGCCAGCGCCTCGCTCAGGCACGAGGCCACCAGCCAGGACAGCTCCTCCACCACGCCCGCCGCCTCTGCGTGCTCTGAGCTGCCCGTCGTCGCAGCGCACGGCACGCTGTCGCCGTACCGATCCTTCACGCAGGTGGACAGGTAGGATGGGAAGCCCCCACCCGCGCTGTCGCCGACCACCCAGAGCGCGCGCCCCACGGCGCCCACGGCGGCGCCAACGTCAGCTAGCTGCGAGGCCGGCAACGCCCGGCGTGTGAAGGAGGCAGGGGAGAGGCGTCTCAGCCACGCCGCGGACGCCGCGCCGACGGTGGGTAGGTAGACGGGGCGCCAGGTGAGGGAGGAGGTTGAGGAGGCGACCGAGGCGGCGACTGCTTGCTTTGGCGTGGTGGGTGTCGGCAGAGCAGCGGCCGCCGCCATCTCTGCTCCGTCCTCATGCGCCGAGACTTGCGTGGCAGGGCGATGCCCACCACGACACCCGCCCAACGCCGGCACGGGCAGGCGCCCCACCAACACCTCCTTTCGCGCCACCCCCAGCGCGGTGGCCAACCGCCCCCGTGCCAGGGCTGCCGCCTGGAGTGCGGCCTCGCACGCCGCGATGTGGGCGGCCCGCACGCCCGGCTCGATAGTGGCTAGGGAGCGCGTTGCGATGCGGACCAAGTACCGGTCTTTCGCACTCGGCTCGGTGCGGTAGGAGCCAGGGAACGGTGGAGCAGCAGCAGCTTTGCCACCACCTTCCTCCTCCACCTCGTGCGCCAGGACGGCGGCCGGGCGGAACGCGCACACGCCCAGGTCCCGCAACCGCGCCACCGCGTCCTCGGCCAGCGCAAACGCTTCATCCGACGCCGCCCGCGGGAACCAGAGGACGGAAAGAACATACACCAGGCCGACCCCGATGAAGACACTCACCAGGCGTTCCACCGACAGCTTCACCATCGCCCCGTCGACGCTCCAGTCCCGGGCCTGGCCAAACGCGCCAAAGCCGGGCAGGGCGACCACGCAGTAGGAGACGCCCACCATCTTGCCAGCGTAGGAGAAGCCGCCCGCCGAGCCGAGGAGCTCGCCGCCCGCGCCCGTCAGCGCTGCAATGAGCGTGGCGCCGGGCGCGGAGTGCGAGAGCGCGGCCACCAGGCCCGCCCCGCCGCCAAGGACGGTGCCGCCAAGGCGTTCCAGGCATTTGGTGCCGGTCTCCCCCAGGCGTGGGATGAGGAGGACAACAGCGGTGACGGCCACCCAGGACAGGTCGCGCAGGGCGATCGTCTGCAGGCTGCCCTTGGACGGTGGCACCGGCGGCACGTCCGCGTACGCATAGGTGAAGCTGCCGGCGGCGGTGATGAGGGCCAGCATTAGGGCGACGCGGGAGGCATCTTTGAGGTCACGGGGTGTGATGGGGCGGCTCATGGTGCGTGTGGAAGGGATTTGGCTAATCGTAGGCCTGCAGCCGCCACTGGGTACGCGTGTGCGCCCTCAGCTTTGCTCACACCAGGTCACGCCTTTGGGCGTAGAATCACCAGCCCACGGCTGGCGCTAAAGAGCGTCAGCGTCGCTGAACAGATCGAGAGACCGCCCAAGAAAAGAATACGAATTTGGCGAACTGGCCAAACAACGCTCATATCCGGGCGTGGGCGCACACCCTGCGCCTACGTCCCTTGACCCATAAATTTACACTCATCTGCCCAGCAGCCTGTTGGTTCTACTCCTTCATAACTTTGCCCGCCCGCCCTCCATGACCGGCCCCACTTCCACTGCCCCGCCAGTAATGACCAGCCTCTCCTCTTCCTCCCCAGGCGTCCGAGCCACAGTGTGGAACACGATGCGCGTCCAGGACGCGGGCGTCCCTGGCCGCTGAGGCATGACCCACATGCGCGTCTCCAGGGTGTCGCCCGGGTAGACGTGTGCCGCCATGCGGCCCTGCAAAACATGAAAAGAAGACGGCAAGGCGTGAGTGATACAAACGACGGATGTTTTTTTTTTTTTTTCCTTGTGCGCGTTCATTCATTTGTTCTCACCTTGATCGTCCGCACGCCTTCCGCCTTACCGTCCGCGTACTCAGCCATGACCGCACGCACCGCATACGCCAGCGTCGCAAGGCCGTGCAGGATCGGGCGTGAGAACCCTGCGAGCGCCGCGAATTCGGAGTCGGCGTGGAGGGGGTTGGCATCGCCGGTCAGCCTGTACAAAAGTGCCGCGGCCGGTGGGACGGACGCGCTGGCCCTCGCCGAGGGCATCTCGCCGGTAGGGGGGTCCGCGGGGGCAGTCGCGCCGGCTGGCCGGTCCCGCCCGCCGCCTTGCAGGACACCAAACCCGCCGGCACCGCGCGCGAAGACTGTGATTTCCTGGTAGGCGGCCACCTCCTTGCGCCCATCCCTCCCCTCCACTCGTGTCTCCGCGCCGATGACCAGCACCGCCGCCCGGCCTTTATCCTGGATGGACACAATGCACGGAGTGGTAATGACGGTCGCTGCGGGCGGGAGCGGACGCCGGATCTCCAGGTACTGCTCACCGTGGAGGACTCCCATCTGGATTGAAAAAAAAGGTGAGGGTGGAGGGAGGGTCGAGGGGTCGAGGTTGAGGATACAAAAACGCGCATCTCCTACTACTCATCGCAGCAGGGTCGGCCGGCGCCGGGGTCATAAGGACCTTCTCGCCACCTGACTTACCGGACTGAAGTTGGGGACCATCTCGTGGAGTGGCACATCCGAGATGACGCCGTGGTAAGGGAGGACGCAGGGGAAGGTTGGGAGCGGGGAGAAATCGGGGTCGCCATCGTAAACAAACCGGCCCTCTGACGGGCCGCACCCCACGGCGAGCGCGTACAGGGAGACGTCACGCTCAGTAAAGGTGTAGGTTACACCAGGAAAGGTCCTGGCGAGGGTGGTTGCCACAGGAACGGGGAGGGGTGGCATGTTTTTCGTTTTTGTTTTTTGTTCGGAGGCCCCCGGCCAAGAATGAAAAGGCCATTTCTACGCTCTCTCTGGGCGTGCGCGCGCTCGCCGCGAGCGCGACAATGCAAAACCCCGAGGACGCGTTCAACCTGACCCAGGCATCCAGCGCCCCGCCCGCGGCTGCCCCTCAGCGCCCGCCTGCCCGACTGACAGGGACAGCTGCCGGCGCGGTGGAGGCAAGCGAGGGAGATATACCGGCCGTGCCTGTCGTGCACCCGCCCCCTCCCCCACTCGCTGCACCCCTCCGCCCCTCTGCACTCCTGACAGCCGCACTCGCCGCCGGCTCGTCCCGCACGCCGCCACCCCCATCCGCACCCGGCACAGGCCTGGGCGACACCTTTGCTGCGCCCGTCCCGGCACCTTTTCACCGTGGAGGCGGCGGCACCGCCCAACCCTTCCAGCCCGCCCGCAAGCGCCGCCTCCCCGCCTCTCTCGCGGCCTCCGCGGGGACGGCAGCGGCAGCAGGGGCGGCCGCCGCGGCGGCTGCCGCCCACCTCTCTCCCGCCGCCGCCGCTACTGCCCTGAAGGCCGCCCTGGACGGCCTGGCCGGCAGCGCTGCGGCCGCCGCGGCGGCGGGCGCCGACCCCCCGCCTGGCTCGCTGACGGTATCGCTCATGCCTCACCAGCGGGTCGCCCTCGCCTGGATGCTGGGGCGGGAGGGCGCGGAGTCCAGCCCGTGTGGGGGCATCCTAGCTGACGAGCAAGGCCTGGGCAAGACGGTGGAGCTGCTGGCGCTCGTCGCCTCTTCCCCACGCGCGCCATCCGGCGCCTGGGCAACGCCGGCCCTCCTCGGCCAGGACGCGGGCCGGCTGCACGGCGGCACGCTCGTCGTCATGCCCACCTCCGTCCTCAAGCAGTGGGAGGGCGAGGCCCGCACCAAGGCGGCGGGGCTGGCCGCCGTGGCGGGCGGGCCCGTAGTCGCCCACTGGGGGCCCGGCCGCGGTCGGACGAGCGTCCGCGACCTGGCCCGGGCGGGTCTGGTGCTCACGACCTACGGCACCCTGGCCTCCGACTTCGCCCTGGGCAGCCCCACTGGCGGCGGTGGCGGATCCCGGGCTGGCACGCCCGACCTGGAGGAAGGCAGTGGCGAGGGCGGCGGGGGTGGGGAGGGGGGAGGGGGCGGGTGGACCCGGCCTCCCACGCCTGCTGGCGCTGCCGCTGGTGCCGCTGGTGCTGGCCACCCGACGCCCGCGGCCGCCACGGCCGCCGCCGCCCCTGCTGCCGCCCACCCTCCCAAGAAGCGGACCCGGGCCACCGTCACGGAAGCGGACGCCCTGGACGCCGCCCCGCCGCCTCCGCCGGCGGTTGCGGGCCCCCTTTTCAGGGTGGCGTGGGCGCGGGTGGTCCTGGATGAGGCCCACTCGATCCGGAACCCGGCCACGGGCGCGGCCAAGGCGGCGACGGCCCTGGTCGCCCGGGCCCGCTGGTGCGCCACCGGCACGCCCATCCTCAACGGCGCGGCCGACCTGTTTGGGCTGTGGCGGTTCCTCCGGTACGCGCCCTACGCTCGGCGCCAGGCGTTCCGGGCCCTGATCGGCAAAAACCCGGCGGGCTTGGCACGCATGCAGGCCGCCCTCGCTGCCGTCACGCTGCGCCGCACCAAGGCGTCAGCCGGGCTGATGGCGCCGGGTGAGGGAGGAGGCGGGACAGGGGGCGCCGCTGCTGTTGCTGCTGCTGCTGCCGCTGGCCCGTCGCGGGAGCCCACCCCAGCCGCCCTGCCCCACCTGGCCGCCCACCCGCCGCCCCTCCCGCCCCGGACCTCCACCGTGCAGGCCATCACCCTCCCACCCCTGGAACGGGCCTGCTACGACGCCCTCGCCTCCGACGCCCGCGCCCAGCTGGCGGCCGGGCTGACCGCCGGGTCGGGGGGCACCGTCAAGCAGCTGGTCCTGCTGTTGCGCCTGCGCCAGGCGTGCATCCACCCGGCCCTCGCCGCGCGCGGCGGGGCGGGGCGGGTGTTGGCCGCGGCCGCCGTCTCGAGCAGCCGTGGTGGTGGTGATGGTGTTGGTGGCGCCCCATACCCCGCTGCCCTCACCGCGAGCCCCGCCGAACTCGCAGCCGCGGCCCGCCTTGCCCCACCCGTCCGAAAGGCCTTGCTGGAGGCCCTGAATGCCGACGCGGCCGCCTGCCCGCTGTGCGGGGATGTGCCCGAAGGACCAGTCATCACGCCGTGTGGCCACGTCTACTGCCGCGCGTGCGCGGTGCCGCATTTCTTCGACAAGGGCGCGACGCCGTGCAAGACGTGCGGTATCCTGGTGAGCGCGGTGGTCGGGGAGGACGCCCTGCTCGGAGCGGGCGGCGACGGCCCGGCCGTGCCCGAAGCTGCTGGCGCTCGCGCTGTGAACCCGGCGGTTGCGGCCGCGGCGGCCATCCTGGCGGGGGCGGTGGCGGCGGGCGGGGCTGCTACCACCTTCCGTCCGCCACCCCTCCCCATGGGGTCCGCTGCCCTGTCCTCTGCCAAACTGGACGCTGTCTGGACGCTCCTGGCCGCCCTGGCTGCCCGCAATCGCGCCGGCAGGGTCGAAGCAGCTGCAGCAGTGGCAGCGGTGGCGGCGGCTGACGGAACGGACCCACCACTACCACCCTTTAACCCCGACAAGGCCATCGTCTTCTCCCAGTTTACGAGTGCCCTGGACGTCATCGACGCGGGCCTGGCCGTGCGGGACATCTCTTCCGCCCGGGTGGACGGCACCATGCCCCCTACTGCCCGGGCGGCGGCGGTGGCGTTGTTTGAGGACCCGGCCTCGGGCGTGGACGTCATCTCCATGTCCATCAAAGCCGCGTCCCTCGGCCTCAACCTGACGGCGGCCAACCACGTCGTCATCACCGACCCCTGGTGGGCGCCGGCCGTGGAGGACCAGGCAGCCGACCGGGCGCACCGCCTGGGCCAGACCCGGCCCGTCCGCGTGACTCGCTTCATCGTCGCGGGCAGCGTGGAGGAGCGGGTGCTGGTCCTGCAGGAGAGGAAGCGGGCGCTCGCAGCGGCGGCGTTGGGCGGTGGGCCGGGTCACCTGTCCCTGGCGGGGAACCCGACTAGCGCGGAGATGCGCTTCCTGTTTGGGGTGGCGGAGGCGCCGCCGTAAAGAGATGAAAGAGAGAGTATTTTTTCTTGTCATTTTTTTTGTTTTCAACGCGCTCTCTCTCTGAACATGTCTATTTGCACACCAGCACATGGCCGTCATCACACCCCAGCACCAGCAGGCGGCTCCAAGGGAGGATGGCCAGGCCGGCCACGGCGGTGCGGGGCGGGGCCGCCCGGACGGACGGGAGTGACGGCGGGAAGGGATCCGCCGGGAAATGAAGAGGCGGGAGGGCGACCAGGGAGGGGCCTGCGTGCGCGAGGGCGCCTCCACCAGGTGCGGGCGCGAGGCCCGTGGGGACAGACTTCAGAGGCGTCCACGCGTGGAGAAGGGTCGGCGAGCCCTGGTCACCACCCCCGCACGCCCGCAAGTCCCACACCCGCAGCACCCGGTCCGCGCCGGCAGTGACGAGTAGGGGTGGGGCAGCGAGGAGGGCAGTTACGGCCGCCCCACCACTGTGTGCGCTCCAAGCCGCAACGACCGCAGACCCTGGCCCGCAACGCCCATCCACGACCGCGACGTGGCCGGCCGCGGACCCCGTGGCCGTCCAGGCGCACCCGGGCGGGGTGTGGAGGGCAGACACCGCCGCCCGCCCGCCCCACAGCGCGCCTGGGGCCGTGGTCGCCACAGGCGCCTGGGCACCCGCGTCTGCCAGCCCCACCCGCCCGTCGGCCGTGCCCGTGACAAAGGCCGTCCCGCCCAGCCCACCATCCCCGGACCGCGCCACACAGGTGAAGCCCGGCAGGGGGCGGGCCGGCGGCGGTGGGGCCGCCCCGGCTTCCACGACGAGAACAGAAGGCTGCTCACTCTCACCGGGCCGCCCAACAACCCAGGCACCCCCGCCTCCCGGCGCGGTGGAACGCCACACATGCAGGGCGCCGCCTTCATCCAGGGACGCCACCGCGGGAGAGGGGCCAGCTGTCATGGATAAGGCCACAATGCGGGCGGCGTGACCAGTGTATTCGCCACCCGCCCGCCCGTCGGCCAGGGTCCACACCCGAGCCGAGTCGCGGCCAGGTGGCTGGGTAGGACCAGGGCCAGACCCGGCATCAGCCGCCCCTCCTCCGCCCCGCCTAGGCCCGGCCTTGCCCGCGGTCACAACCAGGCCTTCGTCATCGTCCACCGCGACCGCGCGTAGCCTGTCCCGGTGGGCGCGCCAGGCGTGGAGAGGGCGTGCCTGGACGGCCCAGGGGAGCGGGGAGAGGCCGCGGTCGCTGGCGAGCGCGTTTTTCGAAGAGAGCCCCAGCAGGGCCGTCATGGACCGGGGAGGGCCTGCAGACCAGGCGGCGGGGGAGCCCCAGCCCGCGCCATCGCCGGCATCGGGTGTGGGTGGAGGCGCCAGGCCGGGCGGCAGCCACCCCCACCGCCCGCTGCTGGCTTCCTCAGGTTTTGGAAGGGCCAGCGGCGCGGATGCGGACCCGGCCGCCCTTTCCGCCTCAACCGCCGCTGGCACCGCCGGGTGAGACCAGCCGACTCCGCTGATGAGGGCGGCAGCGCGGGCAGCGACACCTTCATCCGAAGGAGTCGGGGCAGGCGCCGCTTCCTCGACCGTCGCCCGGCGGCGGGGCTGTGCTTGCCCAGGCCGACCTGCCAAGCGGTCCGCAGCCCGCCCGACCTCGCCCGCCAGGGCCGTGTCAGCCGGCCCTGGCGGTTCCAGGGGCGGGGAGACCCAGCCGGGGAGCACACGGGGCACGCCCTGCTCCAGAGAGACCCACCCGGGCACGAGCGTGCGCAGGGCAGGGGCGGGCGCGTGGGCGACGGAGGCTACATAGAGCGTCGCGGCCAGGCGCCACCACCCGCTGTCCTCACTTGCTGGAGAGGGCGGTTGAGCAGCGGCGGGGCCGTTCCTGGTGCCGCCCACCACCCCGACCAGACGGACAGCCATGGCTTCGGCAAGGCGGGAGGCGACGTCGCTTGCAGGTGAAGCAGAGGCCGGCTCCTCGCTCGCCTTGTCGTCTTGGCCAAACGCAGCGCGCGCGGCTGGCAGGGCCCGGAAAAGGGAGAGCAGCTGAGGGAGGAGGTCCCGGACGAATGGGCCGGCTGCCGGGCCACCACACTCCTCGCCCGCTGCCACATCAGCAGCCGCGACCAGCACGTTGCCCAGCCGAACACGGACGCTAGCAGCCAGGGGTGCGTAAGCGGCCGGGTCCAGCAGGGGCCCGGCCAGGCGGGCAGGGGCGAGTCGGCCATCGGGCGTCGGGCGTGGGGCCACCACGGCGGCCGCCCCGGCCCGGGTCAGGAGCGGGATGAGGCCTTCTAGAGCCGTCACTGCACCGGCGGAGGGCAGCGTTGTGGGGCGGCAGGTGCCCCCGCCGTCGGTTGTGGCGCGGCTTGTCACGCGGGAGGACAAAATGCTGACCAGCGGCGGCACCAGGTGGCGACCCGTCGCCTCGCCGCCCACCGCCTTCCCAACCGCGGCAAGCCCTGCAGCCGCATGACCCGGCGCGCCAGATGTGAGGGCTAGGATCAAAGGCCGCACCACCCATTCCAGCGTGGCCGGCAAAGGCAGGCGGGCCGCGACCTCTCCCATCGCAGCGGCCGCAGCGGCCGCAACGCCGCCGCTACCCCCTTCCTTCACCCCCGCCAACAGCAGGCAGTCCAAGGCGTGGGCGTGGACATACCCTAGGTAGGGAACCAGGCCGCCTGTTGCCAGCGCGGCGCTGATGCAGGGCCGGGAGAGGAGGGCGGAGAGCATGGTGGGCGCGCGGTCGCGGGGCGGGGTGGTGGTTGCAGGGTCGTCACCGGTTGGGTTGATGAGCGGTGACAGGCCGTGCGCGCCACCGCCACCTGCTGCAACGACGGCCGATCCCGCCGCAAGCAGGCGGCCGATGGCGGGAATGGCGTCGGAGGACAGCACGCCCCAGGGCGCCCGGCCCAAGAGAACACCCAGTGCCGCGGCCGCCGCGTTGGCGCCCGCGGTGTCGGTTGAGGAGCAGCCCGTGTGGGCTGCGCCAGCAAAGGCACGGCCTAAGGCTGTCAGCAGGGCAGGGCAGGCAAGGTTCCAGGCTTCTGCAGGTGAGTTAGTGAGGGCGGACGAGCGGCCGCCGGCAGCGGCGGCCAGACCAGCCGCGGCTGCGACGCCCGCCCCCGCGCCCGCCGCCCGGGCGGCGGCTTCTGCGTCCGCTTGCTGGAGGAGGGCGGTGGTGGCGGCGCGGATGGCAGGGGTGAAGAAGGGGTCCGTGTTGACATCCAGCTGACCCATGAGGCAGGCCGACGCAAACTTGGCAGCCTCAGTGTCGGCCAAGGACGCAGCGGCAGCAGCCCACCCGGCCTCATCCCCAGGCGCGAGCGGGGACAGCCGGCCGCTGGAGATGAGAACGGCCAGGCGGCCAAGGGCTGCCAGGCCACCGGGCGCACTTGCGACCAGGCCATCATCCCAGGGCGCGATGGGTGACGCAGGCTGGGCCTCTCCCGTCGCGCGCTGAACCAATCCCGACCGCCTGTGCGGGTGTGGCCCAGTGAAAAGCTGACACCGCCCCACGCCGGGGAGGCCCGCCCCAGGCGGGCGTGGCGGGGCCGCGTTCTTCGCCGCAATGGCTGCCGGCCCGACCAGGTCGACCCCGAAGGTGAGGTCAATCCAGGCAGGTAGGGCCGCCGCCACGGCCTCGCTTTCCAGGGCGGCCCCGTGAGCTGCCAGGAAGGAGGGCGCATCCGCCGCCCAGGCGGGCAGCGCGAGGTCGGGCAGGTCGGGGTGGGTCGACTCAAACGCGGCCCGCCCGTCGCCACAGTACAGTTCGGGCACCGCCTCATCGGCCGTCCAGGCGGCCAGGCGGGCCAGGGAGGCAGGGTACTCGCCCGGCTGCCAACCCCGCCGCACGCGGGCGGTGAGGGTGGAGCGAGGGAGGGAGCGCGCGAGCGCAACGCAAAAGCCGAGCTCGCCCAGAGGCGTCGGCGCCGGCACGTGGTGCGCGTCGCGGGGCGACGCCGCTGCCTCAAACGACGCGTCCAGCTGGGCGTCCCCCTTGACCAGGCGCCACTGGGTGCGAGTCAGGTCGCGCACCCAGGAGGTGGAGGTGGAGGTGGCGGGTGGCGGTGCTTCGCGCAGGTCTCGCAGCACCCAGGGCAAAAAGGGGTGGGCCCGGGGGTCGCCCCACCGACGGCCCGCGAGGACTTGGAGGCGGAGGAGGTAGTCCAGGGTGGAGAGCGAGCCGTCCACCCAGGCGGTCGTCGCGTCGGCCGCGCCGCCGGTCACCCAGGCGGGCAGAGTGGAGGAGGCGGGCAAGGTTGGTCGAAGCAGGGCAGCGGGCGCCACCGTCGCCCGGGCACATCCGTCACCGAGGAGGACGTCATCGGGCGTGATGGGCGAGGGTGGAAGGCCTGCTGCCAAAGCAGCGGTCACCGCTGATGCGACCTGGAAGAGGATGAGGCGGGCGGCGGGCGGGCTGAAGAAAGGGGCGCCCGTAGCGGGGCAACCAAAACGGAGCGCGTCGCCCAGCGTGCGGCGGGCGCGGCGGCGCAAGAGCCAAGCCCGCCCAGAGGCGGGGCAGGTGAAGGCGCCTAGCAGCGGTTCCAGGCCTATGGCGGGTGGCAAGGGGGACCCGTCGCCAGCCTGGACAGGCGGAGGCGGAGAGGTGAAGGGTGGGAGGGCGGGCGTGCCGGGTGGGAGCAGGCCGAGGGCTTCGAGGGCGGGGGCGGGATCAGGGAACGTGGGCGACACCAGGTTAGCCACAACAAGCCCGTCGTCATCTGGTGCCAGTCCCCAGGCCGGCAATGTCGAGCAGACGGCGCCAGCCGCGTGGGCGAAGGTCGCACCAGGGAGGGCTGGAATGGTTGAAAGAGAGGGAAGTGAGAATTGCGCGCCGTTTTTCGTTCGCCACGCCACCACCCCGTTCTCCCACCAGCTCACCATAGCACCAGGTAACGTCTCCGCCAAAGTCGACGAGCAGGGCGGCTTTAAGAGCGGCCGTCCCCGACGCTGTGTCGCCGGGAGTGGAAGGGTGCGAGCGCATCGGATTTTTCAAGCGCTCTATGCTGCACACTGCCGCACGAAATAGGGGGGAGCCCTGTCAGGCGTGGAGAGGGATGGACATAGGAGTTGAATGCGGGGGGAGTGCGGGTGCAGGCATGTCCCGCACGCCGGGCGTGTGGGAAGAGATGTTTGGGAGGAGTGGGCAAGCGCGCGGCGCGCCTGGGGCTCTTTTAACACAGGCAGCACGCAAAGTCTCTCTCCTCTCTCTCTCTCTCTCCTCTGGCCATCACTCGCCTTACAATGCAGTTCAAGCAGTATATTGAGTAGCGCGCAGGCGAACTGAATTATGGGTGCACGCGCATCTTTATAAGGACAAAAGCGCAAATGAAACATCTCAAACCACGACCCATAAGAAAAAACGAAAACAAAAGGGTTTGTTTTTTTGTCCGCGAACGTGTGGAGAAACACGAGAGCAAGTAAATGAAACGACAAACCGTTTTGAACAGCACACGCCAGGCACGGCAAGAGGCACGTGCAACGCGTCCATTCTTCAAATGCCCGGCCAAAAGGAGGCGGTGTGGTGGTCCTGCGGCGGGGCCGCCCCAACCTCGCCCAGAGGTGCGGACACGGCCCGGCTGGCCCGGGCGGACGCGGGCGTGATGGGGCCCAGGCGGTGGGGGTGGGCCCCAGCATGCTCAAGCCCGGGCGGCACGGGCAGGCGGGTGGCGGGAGGTGGAGGAGGGTGGGCAGCAGCAGCGCCGCCCGCACCAGCACCCCACACACACGGCTTCTCCGCGCTGCCCGCCCCCGCAGCCGCCAGGTCTAGGCAGTCCAGGTTGTGCATGGCGGCTGCCAGGGCCGCGGCCTGGGCATCACTCTCGGGCGTGGGCACCCCGCCAGGCCCGTCAAAGGACAGGGCCGTCCCGCGCGACCAGCCGGCACCGATGAGCGGGCCCGCTTGCTCCGCCAGCGCGCGCCGGCCGCCGTCGGGCGGCGTCCGCGACACCGGGTGCAGGGCGGGCGCCTCGGCCAGGACGTCCTTCCAGGCCGGGGAGTGGTGCGTCGCCCAAGCCTCCTCCTCGGACGACCGGTGGGCGGCCACAGCAGCGGCGGCCGCGTCCATGGCAGCAGCCCAGCGCGGGGCTGGGGCGGCAGGGCGGGGCGGAGGCGGGCCGGCGTGATGCTGTTGTTCCGGGCCCCACGCGTTGTGGGACTGGGGCGGCGGGAAGGCAGCAGGCGAGGAGCCTGCGCGGAGGAAAGCGGAGGGCACGCCCACGGGGCTGGACCGGGCCCGGCTGGCAGGCGGCCAGGCAGCGTGTGCTGTGTCCGGCTGCGCCGTCCAGGCAGGCATGCCCTCCCCCTCCCACACGCCACCTCCACCACCACCCCCGCCGTGGTTGCCCTGCAGGGCCGCCACCAGGTCAGCCAGCAGGCTCATGTTGGCGGCGGTCGCTCCAGGCGAAGAGGAGGAGGGCGGAGCGGGCTCCGCGGAAGAGGCCTCACGGCCAAACCAGCTGCCCCCACCACTGCCAGACCCACCACCCCCGCTGTTGCTGTTGCCGCCCTTTAACGCCGCCGCCTGGGGCACCACCGCCCGCGGCGGGGGCTGGTACGAAAACATTATCCCGCCCACCTCCTGGGCCCGCCCCACCGTGCGGCCGGCGTGTGAGCCGTCGGTCAGGGAGACGTACCGGTCGATGGCCGCCAGGATGATGGTGGCCGCCGACGCGACCTGCCCGGGCGCCCCATCCACAGTGAACGCCCGCACCCGGCGGGCGGTAGGCCCGGCCGGCGGTTCCGTCCAGGACCGGACGTCCGCGCCTGTGAACCGGCAGATCTCGCGGACGGAGGCACCGGAGGGGCCGATGATGAAGCCGGCGGCCAGCAACGTGATTTTGAGCGTGATGCCGCTGTGTGGGGTTGGATGAAAAAAAAGGAACGAGGTGGACGGATGGGGTGAATGGGGTGAATGGAATGGTGTCTGGTCACGCTCTCCAACTCGTACGCACTCACCCGGACGGGGTGACTTGAGCCGACACGACGCCTTGCTGCTCATCTTCTACGCCCTGGCCCGGGCGGCGGGGGCCTGGGGAAAAAAAGAAAAGATATCAAATGTGTGAGTTTTTGAAGTGCGGGGTTTTTCCCCTCATCTCTCATCTCTCACACTCTCTGTCCTCCACGAACATGCTCACCCGAAGGCGTCATCGCATTCCCGCCAGACAGCCCACCAATCGATGACCGGGCGGATGGCCGTCCCCGGTGCGGGGTGACGTAACAGGACGAGGGGACCAGGCCGTGCACGGGAGGTGGGGGCGGGGCGGTGTAGCGGGTGGTGCCACTCACCCGGCCGCCGCCCGCCTGGTCGAACCCACACAGGGCGCCACGCGGGGCAGGGGTGGAGGTGGCCGGCACGTCCGCCAGCAGGGAGGAGGCAGTGGCGTAGGTGGAGGGCGGGGCCGTGGTGAGGGCGTCATCGGGAGCGAAGGCGGAGCGAGGGGTGACGGACCTTGGGGCAGGAATGGGGGGAGAGAGTGGGGTTGAGAGAGTGCGACGTGCGCGAGTTGACGTGTTTTTTTTTTTTCGCGCACACCCCCGCTCGCTCCCAACTAGCAACCATAATGCCTATCCATTTAACTCGCCAGTGAAGGCTGTCCGCAGAGCCCTCGCATTCAGATCCGCCCAGCATCGGCCCAAAGGCGGCCAGGGCAGCATTGGCGGCGGTCGCCGCGGCAAAAGCGTCGGCCGCGGCAGAGGAGGGCGAGGGCGGCGCGCTCGCAGTGTGCGGCCGCGTGAGCGCCGCGGCGTCCGGGAAAGAGTGCGGGTCGTCCATTGGGGAGCCTAGTGTGTGGAGTGGTACTCAAGGTGGGTGAAGAGGGATAAGGAGGAGGTGAAGGAGGGGCGGCGGGGCACGTGATGCAAAAAAAGCGGAGAACGTCGAATCGGCGGCGGCCGGGGGCGCGCCGGGCGGGCGCACGGCGCACAAATATGCCCGGCCGTCGCGGCAACCCATCGATAAACATCCGCCCGCCACCCGCTTTGATCGGTCACAGAACCTGACTGACCTTGTGAGGGGTTGAGAGGGGTTGTAGGGTGTGCGGAGGGCACGTAGGTGGGGAGACAGGGGCGAAGAGGAGAGGTTTTCGAGCGGAGTGAAGAGAGGGAAAAGAAAAAGAAAAAAGAAACCTCCCATCAACTAACAACTTCTCTCTCCCGCGTCACCCTGCGACCACCACCCCCTCCCTTGCCCGGCCAGAAATGGCCGTACAGCTCCAAGCCGGCCAAGGCAAACACGTCCCCACCCCGCACCCCGCCCCCCCTGCCACCCACTGCGTTCGGCCCCGTCAGCAGTAGCCTGAACGCTCGCCAGGGCGCAGCACCGCGCGGGCCGGCCACCGGCCAGGACGCGTACTGGCCGGGCAGGTGCAAGGCAGCATCGTCCGCGTGGCTGGCCAGGTCATGCCAGGCGGACGAGGGACAGGCAGGCGGCCCAGCCGTCGCCTGGAGGGTCCAGGACCGGGGGTAGGCGCCCGACGCGTCCGCGCGGAGGGTGTAGCCAGACAGGGTCAGCCGGGCGTCCCCGCCTAGGTCCACCACCCACCAGGCGGCCCCGCCCCGCCCGGCCCCGCCGGCCCTGTCCGGGCCGGCCGCATTGCAGGCGATGGGCGCGCCGGCCGCCAGGGCCCGGGGATCGGTCGTCCGGCAGGGCGGGGAGGAGGCGGCGATGGACAGGGCGCCCGAGAGGACCGGGTTTACCCAGGGGGCGGCCCCGCCGCGCGTGCCCAGCCAGTGAATGAGCCCGTTGGCGTCGCCGTCCCGCATGTGCAGGAGCTCGATGCTGCCCGGCGGCAGGCGGACGGCGTGGCGGGCGGCGGACAGGGCGGCGGCCGCGGTGGCGGCCGCGACGCCGCGCGGGCCCGCCAGCATGAGTGGGGCGGCGGCCGGCGGCGAGAGCGGGGTGGCGGGGCTGGCAACCCCGCTGGGCGGCACCGCCCAGGTAGAGGCCGATGGGGAGCCGCCGGAGCAGGTGCCTGGGCCAGGGGCGGTGCAGGCCAGGCCGGCGTCGCCGTGGGCTGCCAGCGCTTCCAGCACCAGCGGGCCAAGGGTGGCCGGCAAGCCAGGGCGGGCGAGCGGAGAGGCGAGGATGGCCCGCAGCACGGCCGGCGGCATGAGGGGAAAGCGGACTAGCGGGAGCAGTGCGTCCAGGTCGGCCATGGGCCGGGCTGGCGCGGCGGCGGCGGCGTTGGCGGCCGCGGTGCGAGAGGAAGGAGAAGGAGGGGAGGGTGATGGCCGCGCCCCGCCCTCTTCCTCACCCGCACTCAATAACCCGCCTAACCCGCCCGCGGCGGGGGGCACGCCCGCCCAGGCCAGGACCGCCGCGTACACCTCCATCTCGTCACCTGCGACCAGGGCCGGATGGGCGAGCAGGTCGGCCATCACGTTGGCGGGCAGGGCCGCGAGGGACGAGGGCGAGGCGAGGAGCGCGGGCGGGCCTGCGCCGGCCAGGGCGGCAAGGAGGCCCGGCCGCAACGCGTCCAGCGCGGGCGCCAGCCTGCACACTTCGGCCAGGGCGGGAGCGGCGTAGAGGAGGGCGCATCCCGGGCCCGAGGCAGCGGCCGCCGCGGCCAGGGCGGTCAGCGGCGGCGGGCCGAAAGGTGGTGGGAAGGCGAGGGAGGACGCCGAGGCCAAAGCGCCCGCCCCACCTCCCGCCCGGGGCACCGAAAAGTCTACCGCCGGTCCGACCGCGATAGCCCGGTACGCAACAGCCGCATCCCAGGCGGACAGGCCGATGTGGCGGAGGGACCGGGGCCGGGTGGCGGCGTCCGCGGTGCCGGGAGTGGTGGTGGGTCCCGCGGCGGCCGCTTTTCCACCTGCTGCTGCTGGCGGTGCGGCCGGGTCGACCCACCGCGTGCAGGGCCCGCAGCCGGGCGAACCCGCGCCCACGGTGATAGCCCCGCCATTGACATCAACCCAGAGGCGCAGGAACCGGTCCGGCACGAGGCAGGCGCCAGGGACGCCGTCAAACTGATGGAGAGAAAAGGATGAGTATTGTTTTTTTTTTTAGAGATGGAAGGGGAAAATAGAAAGGGACCTCTTCCCGCCACAAAATAAAAATATTTCTACTCACCCTGGCCATGGGCATCCCATTGCGCTCCACCTTCAGGCAGGAATTGCGGTGCGAGCCCAGGATGACGGTGTAGTCAGCCTCCGGTGGCGCGGCGGATGAAGAGGCAGGAGGCGGAGAGGTTGAGGTTGGTGGGCCGGGCGGCGGTGGAGGCGGCCGTCCGCCTACCTCGTCCTCATCAGGTCGCTCATGGTGCTGCCACCGGCGGGACCCGGGTTTTGCCTTGAAGAGGAGAGTGACGTCATTTGTGGCTAGGGGGCGGAGGTGATCGGAAAGGGAGTCAGGGGTCAAGGGGGAGCGGAGGTTGAGAGAGCAAGCGACCGGGCATGCTGTGTCTCTTTTCCTTATCATCATACCTCGGACTTCGAAGCTCACACAGCCCGTCCCGTTGGCTAGCTGTAGAGAAGGGTCACTCAACCAGGCACACTCAAAGGGCGGGACGATGAGGACGTTGGTCGGGGAGACGCGGAGCGGGGAGGGACGCTGCGAGACAAGCGGCATTTGAGAGCGAGTTGACTTGCGTGTTCCAGGCAGAAGGCGGGTCAGGAAATGGGGGCCACCATGCACGGGAGGGGATTGCAGTTGGAGGACTGCCTGAAGGTGCGAGTCGGCCCCGCCACTAGGGGCCGGAACCCCGCGAAAGAGAGCGACGAGGAAAAAATCAGAGTGTGGCATTTTTTTCACCCTGCTCCATCCACTCCACACCCGACGCTCTCTCTCTCCCACACGCCCCAGGCCCTCATCACCACGCCATCGACGGCGCGGCCGCCGCCTCCTTGGCCTTCACCGCCAGGGCGGCCTTGGAATCCAGGCTCAGCGGGCCCAAGAACTTGTCCGCGAAGAACCGGACCGCGGGCTCCATGGCCGACCCGGCCCAGGTGGTCGAGGCCATCCCGCCCTTTCCACCCTTCCTCTTGCTCGCCGCCACCAGGTCCGAAACCGTCGGCACGCCGTCCGGGTCAAAGCCGGCCGCTTCCTCCGCCGCAAAGGGCACGCACACCTTGCCCGTCTTGGGGTGCACGCAGAACGGGGCTTTCAGTAAATGGTTGCGTTTTTTGGAGACGTCCACGTCCAGGCGAGGGTAGGCGCACGCCAGGACCGCCCGCAGGCAGGCCCGGCCCAGGGCGGCCTTGCGCTCGCGGGCGACAGGATTGCGGGCGTCGGCCGGGGACGGCCGGGCTTCCTTGGCGAGCTCCGCCTCCAGCTCTCCCCACCGGCGCACGCTGACGCTGCCGTCGTTGTCCTCCACGATGGCGCCTTCCTTGGTCCACCGGGCGACCAGGCGGCCTTTGATGCCCTCATCGGGCACGTGCGAGAGGATGGTGCTCCACGTGCCCGGCCCGTCCAGCCAGCGCTGGGCGGGCAGGATGGAGGAAAGCCAGAGGTCGTTGAGGAGGCCAGCCGCGCGCTCGACAGACGGGTGGAGCGGCGTGGTTGACCGTTCGGTAGGGGGAATGGCCAGGCGGGCGACGCCCTCCTCCACGCCCTTGTAGATGGAGAGGTAGGCAGCGACGGAGGACCGGGCCTCGTCGGTCAGGCCACGCGCGCGGGCGTCGGAGACCCAGCAGTGGACGCCCCGGCGGCCGGAAAACACCCACAGGCGGTGGGAGAAACCAAAGTCTTCTTCCAGGGCGGCGTCCACCACAGCCACAGCGGCCGCCATAAGCGGCCAGCAGCGGGCGCAGATGTGTCCGCCGCTTCCGCACGTGCGAACGTCGTCGTAATCTGTCAAATCCACATCAAAGACCAGCTCCCGCTCGACGGGCGCAAAGCCAGAGGGTGTCGCGCCGGGGGCAGTGGACGCGGCCGCGCTCGTGCTCCCGCTCGCGTACGCCGCCCGGCGGGCCGGGTCCACCGTGTAGACGGGTCCAATGTCGATCTTGGCGGGGATGCGGGCCAGGATGGCGCGGCGGAGAGAGGCGGCGTCCTTTATGAATTGAGAGAGAGGGAAATTTGATTTGAGAGAGATGGATGAGAGAGCAGGTTGAAATGCATGCCGAGAGAAAGAGAACGCCTGACCATTATTTCATGCGCACCTTGAAAGAAAGGTACCGCACGAAGATATCGCCGTCCAGCGTGAAGCACAGCTCGCGTCGCTGCAGGAAGGACGGGTCGGCGCGCGGGTGCTTGGAGTCTGGGGGACGAGAGGGAGAGAGGGGTGGGATGAATGATGGGACAAAAAAGGTAGGAGGGGGCCACGCACCGAAACTCTCTCCCATGCTTCTCCTCACCATTGCCGTACGCCAGCCAGGCCATAAACTCCTCGTACGGGAAGAACTGGCGGTAATAGGCCGGCATGAGGTCGTGGGTGCGGGCGCCCGGCGGGGCGGCAGTCTTAGGGGCGGGGGCGGTGGTGGTCGTGTCTGTTTGAGGGTGATAGTGAAAGGGAGAAGGAAGGTTGACGTGGTGAGAATGTCGCTGATTATACGGCGATTTTAATGGCGTGCGCGTGCAGTGCAACATCCGGAGCACGTACAGCGAGTGCAAGCGCGGGGCACCAGCGTGCAGGCGGGCGCGGTGGAGCATGCGAGCGCATGCTGCAGAATAGAGCGCGCCCGTCGGCTGGCAACGTTTTGGCTTTGGCGCCGGGCCGGGGCGCCGGGCAGTCGCCTCATATAGCCTCGTGCGCGGCATCCCATCAAACGCACCAGTCTCCATGGGCTCGGCTTTGACTGGGCCGGGGCGAGCGCGCTTGGCGGCTGGTGAGGAGGAGGAAAGAGGAGGAGAGGAGAAAAGGGCGGTGAGAGCGTTTGAATCGGCGCGGGCAGGTGCGGGCAGACCGCGGGAGCAAAAGGGCCCCTAACTCGCACTTGGCGTGCATCATCAAGTGAGTGCATCCCCGGTCCCGTACCTGGCGAGCCGGAGCCACCGGCGACGGCGGACATGGCGAGGAAGAGAGCGGGGAGAGCGGACGCCGGCGCTGTCGGTGCGAGAGAGTGCACGGGGCAATGCGAGCACAGATAGCGCACGGTCCGGCAGGGGGAGGGGGAAGAGAGAGGGGGGACGCTGAGTTGTCGATGCGTGCAGTTGAATGCGGAGCGCGGGCTGAGGAGAGCGTATGCACGCGGCGAGCGCGAGTGAGAAGGCAGCCGATGGGTCCGATGGGTTGTTTCTCTTTGCCCCCTATGTATCCCTCCGCTCTTAGGGGTCCACTTTCCCTTCCCATTTCCCCTCTCCCCGGCCACTACCCCCTGGCTCGCACCGCCCTGGACTGTGCCGACCCCCACACTCTAACTCGCGGACAGAACCTCTGCTGGGTCCCGTCACGCACACGTACGCCGCCGGTCACTTGTGTGCTGTGAGGCGGCGTGAGTGTGTGTGCACGCGGGGAGCACGCGGAGCAGAGAGGTGCTCGGTTGGCCAGCGGCGCGTCCCCTCTGCACGCCCGGCACGCGCGGCGCTGCCCAACTGTGAGCGTGCACCTTTTCTTCTACCCCCAAGACTTCTCTGTCACCTGGCCTTGCTTCACCTGGACGGACGCACCTGTCCTCTGCGCCCATCCCCCTCTTTTGCCGCACATTCGGAGAGGCGGCTCGCACGCGCCTCTAACACCAACACTCCAACGCAATCGCGACCGCCCGGGTGTCCTTGCCACGACCCCCCAGCCACTCCCTCCCTGCCGGCATGCCGACTCAGGCACGCCTCTTATCAAGCACGCACGCGGGCTGCTCGACCCAGGCGATGGTGGCCCCGAAAATGAGGGGCGTGACTGCAATGCGGGCGCGCCCGCCGCCACCGGCGCACGCACCGACCCCCCGACGGGGCCGCCCCGTCGCCGCCACCCCACGCCCGCTCTGGGGTCGCCGGCCCACCACCCCGGGGCGGCGATCCACGTCACCGGCTCCTACGCCGTCACTGGCCGTGGTCGTCGCAGCCGCCGCCAAGGCTGCCGCCGCCGCGGCGGCCGTCGCTGTCGAGGGCCCGCCTGCTCCAACCTCGACCTCCCCTCCTTCCTCAAGCCACCGCCTCCGCCTCTCGTCGGCGCCCATGTCCCCGCCCGCTGACGCGGCTGAGCTGGACGGCTTGCCGGTCGTCACGATGGAGGAGGAAGCGGCGCTCCCTTCACCGTCCGGCTCGTTCCCGTTCTCGCTCGCCCAGCTCGCTCTTTTTAGAGCTGTCGCGGCGGAGGGCTCCGTGGACGCTGCAGCGTCGGCGACCGCCAAGACGCCCGCCGCCGTCGCTGCGGGCATCGCCAAATTGGAGCGCGAGCTTGGTTTTGTGCTCCTCATGGAGGCCGCAGATGGGGAGGCGGGTGAGGGTGGCGTGGGCGCGGAAGCATTTTCTGATCACCACTCCTCCCCCTCCCCCTCAACCCGCCGCCTCCCCTCCTCCGCCTCCGTCCACCTCACCCCGGCGGGCGCGCTCCTGGACCGGTACGCCGAGCGCATTCTCTCCCTGGCCGCCGACGCGGCGGCCGCGGCCCGGGATGCGGGCGCCCTGCGGACCGGGTCCGTCTTCCTGGCGGCATCCCAGACGACGGGCGTGTACACGCTGCCCCGCCTGATCGCGTCGTTCAAGGCCCGCCACCCGGGTGTGGGCGTGTCGCTTCAGGTCGAAAACACGCGGCGGTGCTGTGCGGCGGTCGCGCGGGGGGAGGCCGACGCGGCGGTGGTGGGCGGGGCAGTGCCAGCCGAGCTGGAGCACTTGCTGTCCGTGCGGCCCTTTGCCCAGGACGAGGTGGTCGTGGTCGTCCCGCCCTCCCACCCGGCCGCGCTTTCGGCCGCGGGCGCCGCCGGCTCCATCCCCGTCGACGCCCTGCCGTCCCTGTCCTTTGTCTCCCTGCACAAATCGTCCACCGTGCAGGGCGTGCGGGCCCGCCTGGCCGAGGCGGGCCTGGACTGGCGGGGGCTGGGCGTGGTGATGGAGGTCAATTCGGTGGAAGCGATCAAGGCCGCGGTCGAGGCGGGCCTGGGCGCCGCCTTCGTGAGCGCGTCGGCAGTGGCCAAGGAGGTGGCTCTGGGCACGCTGGTCGCGCTGCGGGTGGAGGGTGCGGAATTGACGCGCACGCTGTGGCTGGTGACCGACCCGGGGCGTCACCTGCCCCGGGCGGCCCGCGAGTTTTGCGCGCACGAGTGCGGGGGTGGGAACAACAGTGGGGGCGGCCGGAGCGTGCCCAGTAGTGCGTGCGACACGACCGCCGCCGCGTCCGCCGCGGCTGCCGCCGCCGCGGCCGCGGGCGCGGGCTCGCACTACCCGCACCTTGGCGGCCGGGCGCCCTCCCTGGGCGAGCTCGGGTCGGGGCGGGACACGCGGGCGGGGCGCGGCGGCAGCGGCGGCAGCGGCGCGGTGCGGGTCGAGGTCGAGAGCGTGGGCGGCGGGGCCTCCTTTTCGACGCCCACCACGCCCACCTCCCCTCTCTCCCCGTCCTCCGCTTCCTCTACCGGCCCCTTCCGGGCCCTGACGGAACCCCAGCCCTTCACCCTGGCCCAGCTGGCCGCCTTCCAGGCCGTGGCCCGGATGGGCAGCGGCGTCGCCGCGGGCGCGGCGCTGGGTGTCTCCCAGCCAGCCGTCCACAAAGCGCTCGCTGCACTGGAGACTTCCTTGGGCGGCGGCCCGCTCGTCACACCGCGCAGGCGCGGCGGGCACGCCTACTTGACCGACGCGGGCGCGGCCCTGCTGCCCCACGCCGAGCGCGCCCTGGCTGCCGCGCGGGAGGCCTCGCGCGCGCTGGCCGACCTGGCCTCTGCCGGCAGTGGCGCCCTCCGCCTGGGCGCCTCCCAGACCGTCGGCACCTACCTCCTGCCCCGCCTGCTAGCCTCCTTCCGGGCCTGCCACCCCCGGGTGTCCGTGCGCCTGGACGTCGACGGGTCCCGCCCCATCTGCGCGGCCGTCGCGGGCGGGGAGCTGGATGTCGCGCTCGTCGGCGGGGGCGTCCCCTCCGACCTCGTATCCTCGGGCTCCGTCTCCGCACGCCCCTTTGCGACGGATGAGGTCGTCCTGATCGTGCCTACGGGTCACCCCCTGGGCGCGGGCGGCGAGGACGGCGAGCCCGGCGGCGGCGGCGTGGAGGCCGAGGCGCTTTACACGACGCCCTTTGTCTGCCTCCACCCAGGCTCCTCCACCCGGGCCGCCCAGGACGCGCTCCTGCGGGAGGCCGGCATCCTGCCCGCCCGCCTGCGCGTGGAAATGGAGTTTAGCAGCGTGGAGGCCATCAAGGGCGCGGTCGCGGCGGGCCTGGGCGCAGCCTTTGTGAGCGCGGCCGCGGTGGACAAGGAGGTCGCCCTCGGCTTGGTCTCAGTCATCCCCCTGTCCGGCGGGCGCCGCCTGACCCGCACGCTCTGGCTGGTCGAGCCGGGGCGGTCCGCGCCCCGCCCGCCCTCGCCCGCGGCGGCCAAGTTCGTGGCTTCCCTGGTGGCGGCGGCGGAGGGGCAGGGGCAGAGCAGCACCACCTCCTCTTTCCCGCACACCTCCCCGCTCCGCCGGGGGCGGCTGCCTGGCATTGGGGCGCGCTGCCCGCCGCGACCGTGGGAGAGCGTGAGTGCGTGATTCATTCTTGTTTCCATTTGTTAGTTCCCTCTGTAAACCCTGTTCATCGATCGCTCGTCATTTTTTTTCACCCTTGCTGCTGCCTGGAGAGAGAGAAAGGCGGAAGCAGACCCACGTTTTGAGAGAGGAGACTGTCTCTCTCACGCTCGCACACACACACACCTCCCCACTTCCTACGAGGGCCCCGCCCTCACACGTGCCTGGAGGCCACCCCCCGCCCCCATCGCACCCCGCCTGACGCGGCGCCCGAGTGCGCGTTTGCGGCAACCTAGAAAAACAACAAAAACACTAAATGGGTGCGGCCGTCTCGTCGACGGCGCACTGCGCAGAGGCGGCGACCGCGGCGCCGACGGCCCAGCAGGGGACGGGTATGCTGCCGCCCGCAGCGCAGGCCGCCCTGTACAGTACCAAGGTAAAGAGAAGGGAGGGGTGGGGAGAGAGGGAGAGAGAGGAAAGCATCGCCCCGCTGTTTTCGCCGGGCGCCGTCGGTCTGCGCTTTTTTTCCTCACCGCTCTCTCTTCTCTCTCTCTCCACCCTTTCTCGCTCACACACAGGCGCCCGTCGTCACGGGGTCCGCCCCGGCCCTGCCCCAGCCGGTCCGGTATGAGGAACTGCAGCGGGAGGTCATGAGTGAGTTTTGAAGGAGACGGAGAGCAAACAGAGAGCGCAGAAAGAGGCGCACAGCAGCCGGAGATCGGCGGTGCAGCCAACCTGCCCTTCTCCTTCTCCAGGCGCGGCCCCGCCCCGCCGCCCGCACTTACGCCTCTCTCGCCATCCCCATCCCCTTCCCCCTTCCCCTTGTAGTGTCCCTCAAGCCCGACCTCTTTGAAGGCCTCCGCTTCGACTTCACCAAGCCCTTCAACCAGAACTTTGCGGTCTGCCATTCTTTCTTCATGGGCAATGCCGAGGTCCCACAACAGCCGGGCGCACCGCCCCTGAAAATGGCGCACGGCACCTACGAGTTCGGGGCCAACCTGGTGTCCGCCCGGGGCGACATGGCGGTCGGCCGCATCCTCACGGACGGCCGCATGACGGGGCGGGTCAAGGTGGACGTGAGCGAGGGCGTCTCCCTCAAGCTCCAGACCCAGATGAGTCCGGAGCCGGGCATGTCCCAGGGTATGCTGGACGTCGACCTGAAGGGGGCCGACTGGAATGGGCAGGTCAAGCTCGGGAACAACCAGTTCTACGGTAAGAGGAAAAATAAAAGAGGGTGAGCGAGAGAGACGGGGGATGAGAAAAAGGTATCCGCATCGTTTTCCTTTCAACCCTCTGTTTTTGCTCACCCTTCCTCCGCTCACAGGCCTCAACTACTTCCAGTCCGTCACCCCCTCCCTGACCCTGGGCGGAGAGGCCTTTTGGCTGCGAGCCCAGGGCAAGTCCGGCACGGGCTTTGCCGCCCGGCACGCGGGGCCCGTCCACGTCGCGACGGCCCAGCTCGCGACGACGGGCCTCGTCTCCCTGGGCTACCTCCACCGCGTCTCCGAGAAAGTGTCCCTCGCCACCGACTTCCTGTGGAACTGGCACGCCCGGGAGGCGTCCGCGTCGTTTGGGTACGATTATCTGCTGCGCCAGTGCCGCCTGCGCGGGCGGGTGGACACGGACGGGCGGGTCGCGGCTTTCTTAGAGGAGCGCGTCAACGTGGGCGTCAACTTTGTGCTGTCTGCCGAGGTCGACCACGTCAAGAAGGATTACAAGTTTGGGCTGGGGATGACGGTGGGGGAGTGAGAGTGTGAGAGAGAGAGAGAGAGGGTGTGGGCGCAAGGGCGGGAGACGGGGCGGAGGGCGTGCTGTTGGGGTTTGATGAGAGGAGACGACGAAAAAGAAAAGTGGGCTCTGTTGTCATTCCCTCACTTTTGTCTCACGCACGCAGCACGTCCCGGCCGCCCTCCGTCTAGACGGCCCGGCCCAACTGCACACGAGTAGTCCGCCGATCAATTCCCCCCCTGGCCAAGCTCTCCCGGGCGACACACACGCCCATCTTCCGCTTAAGAAGACGCACGTCGACCGTGTCGATCGACGAGGCACGGTTTTTTTCTTCTCTGGGGGTTTTAGCACAGGCTCTTTCTTTTCCACATCAATGACGGACCAGGCATCCCTGCTTCTGCGCAAGCAGCTGAAAGGTGGGTGTGAAGGGCAGGCGGGCATACGAGGCGCCCTGGATCTCTCGCGAGGCAACGCACCCCGCTGTCCATCCTTGTCGCTCTCTCACCGCCCTCGCCGCTCATCCCTCCTCCCTCCGTCCAGAGCTGACCAAGAAGCCGGTCGAAGGCTTCTCTGCCGGCCTTGTCAACGACTCCCTGTTTGAGTGGGCGGTCACCATCATGGGCCCGCCCGACACGTACTAGTGAGTTCGAAGGAGGGAGGGACTGAGAAGAGAAAAACGCGCGGCGCCGCGCATTTTGTCATGCGTCGCCCTCGGCGCCGGCACGGCCAGGGCCGAGCCCACACCCCGGATACGGGAGTGCGGTCTGTATCCGATACGCTGGCGTGGGTGGCGTGTGATGAACGCGCGAGCGAGGCGCACCCCATTGCTCTCCCTCTCCATTCGCTCGCTCGCTTAACCCTTCGAGCCCCTCCATCCCCACCCTTCCCTTCCCAGCGAGGGCGGCTTCTTCAACGCCCTCCTCACCTTCCCGCCCGACTACCCCCAATCCCCGCCCACCTGCCGCTTCACCTCGGACATGTGGCACCCCAACGTCTACGACGACGGCCGGGTCTGCATATCCATCCTCCACTCGGCGGGCGACGACCCGATGGGCTACGAGACCGCGGCCGAGCGGTGGTCGCCCGTCCACACGGTGAGAGCAAAAAGAGGGGGAGAGACGTGTGCAAAAGGGTGGGTGGGTGCGTTAGAGAGTTATAGAGAGAGGAGCGCCGCGTGCATCTCTCTGGCGCCCCCTCTCCTGAAACCGCCCCTTGTCCGGTGTGCCTTACTGTGTTGCATTTCCCACTCTTCGGGACCCCCCCTTTTTTTTCAGGTCGAGACCATCATGATCTCCATCATCTCCATGCTCTCCTCGCCCAACGACGAATCGCCCGCCAACATCGATGCCGCCAAGGAGTGGCGGGAAGACCGGGCGGGCTTCCGAAAGCGGGTGGCCCGCATCGTGCGGAAGAGCCAGGAAATGATGTGATGGGCGGAATGTAAGATGGTGGGGGCAGGGGTGGGAGGAACCGAGCGGGGAACGGAGCGGGGAACGAGACAGAAAATGCACTGCCTGAGAAAGACAAGGGGAGAGCGGGGGTATACGCAATGTTACGAGACAGCGCGCGCCCTACTGCTTTTTATTTTGGCGTGGGTGTCCCTCGTGTCGGCGAAGGGACAGAACGGACGGGTTGATAGTGTTCTTCCCCATCTTTTTCATTGGGTTGGTCTGCGGCCGGCCCGCACGGGCTACCCCCTTTTTTTTTTTTTTGGTGGCTCCACCCCGCTCCGCCACCCTTTCGCTGCTGGCTGCTGCGGCGACCACGACGTCGTTTGCCCCCGCCGCAAGATCTCCCGCCCGCCCCCGCTGCTTGTTGAGCCCGGGCACGCACTCCCCCGCCGCGCCTCCGCCGCTGGCCCTCCCGCACGCCGCCGCCTCCCTCGCTGCGTGCCCGACGGGCTCGCGGCGAAGGCGACCGGGGTGCGCGCAAGCCAGGGGGGTGATGGTGGAAGGAGAGAGTGTGCCCGGGTCCAGCAGGCACGGGGGTGGGCGGGAGGAAATGGCGGTGCGTGGTGTTGGAAGGGGGACAGCATTTGGGGCGGCGAGGGGGCTAGCCAACCCGTCCTGCAGGTTTTTTTTTTTAATACCCCGACCCCACCCCTTTCTCTCACGCACCACCAACCCAACAGGTCGTCTTTGTTGCCACCGAGGTGGCACCCTGGTCCAAGGTGGGCGGCCTGGGCGACGTCCTGGCGGCGTTGCCGGTCGCGCTGGCGGCGAGGTAAGATAGAGAGAGGGCGGAAAAAAAACGCATGCACGAGGGGGCGCTGCCCCTTTTCGGTGGTTGCCTTCGTGTGCGGCTGGAATGCCCGTCAACCCAAGCGCATTGCCCCAAGTCAATGCCCGATGGATACAAAAAAGCGCGTCCTACACAGCGGGCGATTGCGCGTGTGATGGGATCCCCTGCCCCCCACCGTCGCGCGCCTCCCGTCAACGCACGGCGGCTCCCCACCTCTCATCATCCGCATTGCATCTCAACCAACCCTCACCTTTTCTCCCTTTTTTTCTACAGGGGCCACCGCGTCATGACGGTGGCGCCCCGCTATGAAGCCTACCCGCACGCGATCGACACGGGCTTGGAAGCGCCCGTGCTCGTCCCCTTGCCGCGTGGCGGCGGGTGTGCCTACGCACCCGCCCGCCTCTTCTTGGAAACCCGGGCTGGCGTGGCCCGCGTGTTTGTCGCGCACCCGGCCTTCGAGGCCATGGGCGCCGACATCTACGCCCCCGCGCCCCGCCCCACCGCCGCCGACGGATCGGGCGGCAACTCGGCCGCCACCTACGTGGAGGCGGGCGAGGACGGGTGGCCCGACCTCGATGTGCGGTACTCCATTCTTTGCCAGGCCGCCCTGGCCGCGCCCGGGTTGCTGTGGGGTGTGTCGGGTGGGCGGGCGCCGGCCGTCCAGCTATTGGCTGAGCCTGGCGCTCCGGTTGGTGCTGGCAGTGCCTCTATCCAGATGCACACCCTCATCAGCGAAGTGGCTGAGGAGCGGGTGCTGGTGGGCGCGGGCGTGCGTGGAGGAGGGGAGGGGTGTGGGCGCACCAGCCGTGGACGGTCGGCCGGGCCAGCCCTGCCTCCGCCTCCGCCTCCGCCTCCGCCTCCGCCTGCTCTCCCTGCGAGCGAGTGGGAGGACGCGGCCACCCTCGCGGCCGCCTCTCGGAAGGCCGCGGCTGCGCTCATTGCCGCGGACGCGCCCCGGTGGGTGGCGGCAGAGGTGGAGGAGGCATCCCCTCCCTCACCTGTGGCACCGCCACCGCCCAAGCGCACACGGAAAGGAAAGGTGAGGATCAGGGATGCCCCGTCACCTGCTGCTACTGTCGCGCCTCGCAGTGTGTCTGGGCCGTCCTCGACCTCGCCTCCACGCTCTCCACTGGCGCTCATCACCCGGCGGCTGAGGACGGAGACGACGGCGGCGGAGCCGGGCGAGGCGGGAAAGGCAGAGGAGGTTGAGGCGATTTCGACCGCACCACCATCACCGCCTCCTGCCGCTGCCGCTGGCACCGGTGCCGCTGGCGCCGATGCGGCTGCTGCCTCATCACCCCCCACTGCTGCTGATGCTGCCCCACCTCCTGCTGTTTCTTTGGCGCCTCGGCCGGTCCGGGTGGCGCCGCCCGTGGCTGGTGCTGATTCCCGCCCACCCGCCACTGAGGAGGAAGTGGTCGAGGAGGAGGAGGAGGAGGCACCACTGCTGGAGCCGCCGCCACCGCCCACCACCACCGCCATCAAGAATACCAAGGCCGCCCAGGCCATAGGCGGCATGTCCATGACGACTGCGGCCTTCAAAGCCGCCTTGATGGCAGGTGGCGAGCCGGCCCCGGCGGCGGCGGCGGCGGTGCCAGGCAAGGGGATTGCGGCCGCGGCCAAGCCCCGCACACCTGCTGCGCCCGCTGCGGCCAGAGCGGGACCGCCTGCCGTTGTTGCCTCGGCCCCGACTCCGCCACCTAAGCCAGCCGCCGATTCGGCCACCGATACCACGCTGCCTCCCAGCCCGGGTGACCTCGAGGCCCCGGCGGAGGTGGAAGATGGGGCAAAGGCGATGAAGGTTGAAGTTGAGGAGGTCGGCGTGCTGCCCACGGACGGGGACCCGATACCACCGCCCCCATCCCCACCGCCCCCGACCCCGGGCGCCGCCCTCCTGGACCGCATGCTGATGGGCCTAGGTTTGAAGTCGGCGGAGGGTGAGGAGGAGGCGGCGGCGGCGGGTGAGGAGGACACGGCGGCCACCACTACGCCGCCCGAGTCGCCCGGCTTTGGCGACCTCTTCCGCCGCGCCCTGTCCGGCCTGGGCCTGACCCCGCTGCAAGCCCCGTCTCCACCACCTTCGGCTGCTGCTGAAGAGGAGGAGGAAAAGTCGGCTTCGGGTCCGGACCTGCCGGACCTTGGCTTGCGGGTACGGACGGGGCGGCCCAGTGCGGGGGCGACACCACCGCCACCATCGCGTGCGGCTGGAGAGGAGGAGGAGGAGGATGAGAATGACGATGGCGACAGCCCCCCGGCTGGCGGCGCTCGTGGCGGCCGGGTCGTCGGCGCGGCCGCCGTGGCGGCTGCCATCGCCGAAGCCGGCGCGAGTGCGCCCCCCAAACCCCGCCGCAGCCGGAGACGGGCCCCGCCTCCCCCGCAACCCCCTGCTCCCCCAGTCACGCCGCTCGCGCTCCCGCCATGCGGCGCCCGCCCCGCGGGGCCCATCGCCTTTGTGGCCAACGATTGGCCGACCGCACCGCTGGCGCTGCGGCTCAAGTACGTCCTTCGCCCCGTGGCTGACGCGGGCGCCGGTTGTGACCACCCGCCCTCCTGCGCGGCGTGCGGCGGCAGAGGGGGCAGCAGCGGCCTCTGCACCAGCGGCGCGTGTGGTGGCTCCTCTGCCCAGGCCGACGCGTTCGCCGCCGCCCTGGCCCGATCCCTGCGTGGCGCCCGCACCGCCTTCTGCATCCACAACCTGGCCTACCAGGGCGTGTTCCCCGCCGAAGCCTGGGGCAGGCTGTGCCTGCCGCCAGAGGCGCGGGAGGCTGTGGAATGGGTGGCTGGAGAGGATGATGGCGATGGAGGTGAGGGGTCGACCTCGCTTCCTCCACCCTCCTCTTCTTCCACCACGCGCCAGCTGAACTGGATGCGGGGTGCCCTGGTCGCGGCGGACGCCATCATCACCGTATCCCCTTCCTACGCGGCCGAAATCACGGCCGGCCCGGCCGGGGCGTGCGGGCTGTTGGGCCCGCTGCGGGCAAAAGGGGTGAGGGGCATTATGAACGGGCTGGACACGGCCGAATGGGACCCCGCGTCCGACGCCCTGCTCCCGCTGGCCTCCCGGTACGACGTGGAGGGGGCGGCCGTCGGCAAGGCGGCCGCCAAGGCGGCGTTCCAGGCGGCGCACGGGTTGGCGGTAGACCCAAAGCCGGCCCTGGTCGCCTATATTGGACGCTTGACGGACCAAAAGGGCGTGGACGTGTTGCTGGCCGCCGCGCCCGCGCTCGTGGGCGCGAGCCTGAGCGCCGACGGCGCGCACCCGCCCATCCAGCTGGCGGCGCTGGGCACCGGCTCGCCCTGGATGGAGGCGGCCCTGGCCGGCCTGGCCCCCTCCTTCCCGGGCGCGGCAGTCGGCCTGCCCTTTTTCGAGGAGGCGGCCGCCCACCTCGTCGCCGCCGCCGCGGACATCATCATCGTGCCCTCCCGGTTCGAGCCGTGCGGCTTGGTTGCCCAGGCGGCGACCAGGTATGGGGCCATCCCCGTGGTGGCGTCGGTGGGCGGCCTGAAAGACCTGGTCACGCCGGACGTCGGCTTCCAGGTCGCCGCGCCTGGTGGCGCGGGCGATCCGTCCGCGCAAAGGGCGGCCGTGCGTGCGCTCATCGCGGGCGTCCGGGCGGCCGTCGCGGAGCGGGGCGGCGACGGCGCGACGGGCGCCTGGCGGGCCCGCCAGCGGGCGGCCATGGGGGTGGACGTGAGCTGGGGGACGCCCGCCGTGGAGTGGGAGGCCGCCCTGCACGAGTTATTGCGGGATGGGTGAAGTGGACATGGTGGGCGCGGGTGGTTGGGGGGGGGGTGGGGGGGGTCTTTAAGTATACACACTATGATGCCGTCGTGCCGCGGGAGAGTCGGATGATGATGGGGAAGGTCTCGGGAAACGCGCACACACACACACCGCGTTGTCTCGCCTCGGAAACGGGAGAGGCGTCGGCCACGAGGGGGCGCCTCCTTTTTCAATTCGCCCGCGCCAGGCCGCACGCACAAACTACCTCCTCCCTACCATGAGCAGCCGGCGTCGACCCTCCACCCAGGACGACGGCGCCTCTGAGAGCGAGGAGAGCGAGCCCGACGCCTCGTCCGACGAGTTTGTGGGCGAGGAAGAGAAAGAAGAGGAGGAGGAGGAAGAGGAAGAAGAAACGCCGCCCCGGCGCCGCCCGTCGCCGGCCTCGACCCGCCCCCCCAGCGCAAAGCGGGCCCGGTCCACGCCCACCGCCGCACCGCATGGCGCCGCCCCGTCGCCCTCAGAGCTGGACACCATGTTTGACTACCTCTTTGCGGGTGGCGCGTACGGGGCGGGCGACGGTGCGGGCGCGGTCGTGGCGGCCGCGCCAGAGGGTGCGCGCTTGACGGAGGCGGTCCTGGGGCGGGCGTTTGCCAAGGCCGCGGGCGCCCAGCCGGCCGACGGCCTGGCCCTGGAAATGCTGAGCATTGCCATGGAGGCCCAGGGCGGGGAAGGCGTCGACTACCGCGGCCTGACGCGGGACCAGTTCCAGGCGGTCGCGCCGGGGCTGCTGGCGGCCGCGCGGCGTGCGGCGCCCACTTGAGGGGGGGGGGGGGGCCATGAGGCGCAGCGGGGGGCGGGTGTGGGGTAGGTAGGCGGCGTGCGTGTGTGTCCCGGGCTCTATCTTGTCCTCGTTGTCTACAACACATCGGCGGGTGCGCCCCAGCCCTCTCCTCTCCCCCTCTGCCCACTCTCTTCCCTCACGCGCCGTACTTGGGCGCCCGGCCCATCTTGTAGGCGAGCTCCGGCAACAGGTGGGCCGCGGCCGTCGCCCCGAGGGCGCCCCCCCGTGCCGCGCCCGCCGGGTCGACGCGGGCAAGGGCGTCCGTCCGCATCACGCCCGGGCACCGTGCGGCAATGTAGAGGGAGCGGGCAAAGAGGGGTGGGGCAGTGCCGCCGCCGCAGAGAGCCAGCTCGAAGGTTTGGGCCGGGCGCGCGATCGGGGGGAGGGACGGGAGGTCGGCCGGCCCGCCGCCGGGGGTGGGCAGGGGGAGGGCGCCCTCCGCCCCCCCTAGAATGACACAAATGATCAGCCCCGCCCGGGCGCCCGGCAGGCGGGAAACGGACGCCAACAGCTCGTCTACCCAGGCGAGGGTGGTGGAGGCGGCAGGCCTGTCGCCCTGCCTGCCTGGTGGCGGTGTCTGGAGGATGAGGAGGTCGGCGCCGCTGTCGTCGCCGCCGCCGCCCGCCCCGCCACCGCCAGGCTCACTCAAGCCTAGCAAGGCGCCAATGCGGGCGGCGGTGGTGTTTGGTGGAGGCAGTGGAGGGAGAAAGGACTCGTACCCGTCACATAGTGTGTAGCATGTTAATCCTCCTGCTTCTCCTACCGCGTGCGCGCCCTTTTCATCGCTTAGGAGGGCGCCCGCCATGCCCTGGAAGCGGGCGGAAAGGGTAAGGGGAGGGGTCTGTGTGTGGACCGAGATGGTGGGGATGAGAGTGGGCCCGGTGAGAGCAGTGGCCGCACGCGCGTGCGTTTTTGTTTTCTCTCCACCCGGGGCGCCCCAACCAGAGGGTTGGGGCACCCGTGCCCAGCGACAGAAGAGGGCACGCCTCCCCCTACCCCCCCCCCCCACGCACGCCACCCCCTCCTCCACGGACCTCCTCTCCCAGACCCAGGATCTGGGCCAGAGGAGAGTCAGCTGCTGAGCCTGGGGCGTCGCCGCCGCCACCCCCGCCCCGCCGTCCAACACACACGAGCATGCCCGCCCCGCCCCGGGCGGCCAGGCCGTCGAGGTGGGGCAGCGGGCGGGCGGCCGCCAGGCTGGCTGGGGGCCCGTTCCGTCCAGGCCCTGCACCACCAGGGGGGGCTGGCACCTCGTCAGAGCTGGCATCCCCGACCAAGAGGCCGTCCCCGAGGATGAGCAGGGCCTTTGGCGGCGGGTCCATGCGGGCAGCAGCCGCAGCGGCGGGATTGGGGTGGGTGGCCGGGCCTGCGTCCCCTGCGAGCACGGCCTCGACTCCCCCTACTTCCTTTTCGCATTCCCAGCAGTCGCAGGGTGGGGGACGCCGGGCACGGGGGCGGGGCATTTGTGAGATATGGGTGCGCGTGCCTGCGCGGCGCGCGGTGGCTAGGAGAGAGGAGAGGAGCGCCGGCGCCGCTAGCGTGTGTGCGAGCAGAGAGATGAAAACAATTCAGCTGAGCGAGACTTTCGTCCCCACAGCCCGCCCCCTTTCCCGCGGCCCTCCAGACACCCCCGTCCCTGTGCCCATAGGCCACCCCAGACCGCTGGCGCGTCCATCCGGCGCGCAGTGCGTGACTAAAGCAACACGCTCCCCACACCCCTTGACCACGATATGGACCCTCCGCCCGCCCGCCCCATGCTCGCTGGCAAGCTGTCCTTCTCCCAGTTTGCGTCCCAGCCGACCGCATCGCAATCCCTGTCCGTGGCCATGAGCGGGTGCCTCCTGACGACTCAGCGAGGCGGGGTGGCGGGGCCGCCGCCGCCCGCCCCGCCGCCGCCGCCGAGGTTTGGGGACGCGCCGCCACCGCCGCCGCCGTCCAATGCGTTTGAGGAGGGCGACGACTTTGAGGACGACGACGAAAACGAGGCGGCCGCCGACGTGCCCCTATCCCAGATGCCGCAGGCCACGCCGGCGGACGCGGGCGGGTTTATGCTGGGGTGAGCGAGGAGGGGAGAGGAGGAGGAGGAGCGAGAGGGGGGGGAAATTCAACGGGGCGCGCGCGCCTGGAAGCGCGGGCGCCCCACGACAGGCCCTTCTCATCAGCCACACACACTCTCCCCCGTCTACCTCTCTCACAGCACGCAAGACTTTGTGACGCCCGCCCAGGCGGACCTGGCCCTGGCGGGCGACGCCGCCGTCGCGGCCGCCCTCGCCCCCGCCACCAATTGGGTGCACGCCCGGTCACCCGCGGCGCCGCCCTCGCCGGCCCGCGGGAAGCGCGCACGCGGCGGGCGCCGCCCGGCGGGGAGCGGGCTGGGCGCGACGCCGCCCACCGCTGCCGCGACACCGGGCGGCGGGCCCCCCATGTCCCGGGCGGCCATGGCGGCGGCGGCCGGGGCGCTGCGCCGGGCGGCCGCCTCCCCGCCCCCCGCCGTCAACGTCTTCCTGTCGTCCTCGGCCGCCCCCCCTGCGGCCCAGGGCGTCCCAGGGCGCGCGCTCGGCCCCCTCCCGCTCAGCGTCTCCCGCTACCGGTCTGAATTCCAAGAGGTCGCCACCCTGGGCTCGGGCGCCTTCTCCACCGTCGCCGCCGTCATTGCCCGCTTGGACGGCGCCCCGTACGCGGTGAAACGGTCGGCGGCGGAAGTGTTTGCCCCTGCAGACCGCGCGCGCTGGCAGCAGGAGGCCCAGGCCATGGCGGCGGCGGGGGCCCACCCGGGCGTCGCCCGGTACTACTCCTCCTGGGCCGAGGCGGGGCCGGCCGGTGGCACCCACTTTTATATCCAGCTGGAACGGTGCGTGAACGGTGCATGAAATGCTCACCCTTTTGCGTGCGCGGGGGAGGGCGGGGGCGGTGTGATGGGAAACAAAAAGTCGGGGGGGGGGGGGGTCCCAATCACCCCCTCCCCCCAAGCCTGGCACCTCTCTCCCTCTTTTTTTTTTGTTTTGCCTCGCTCACCCCCCGTTGTCCATTCCATTCCCACTCATGCAAGGTGCGGCGTATCCCTGGCGACCCTGGCCGCTGTGCATGGTGGCCCCCTGCCCGAACCGGCCCTCCTCTCCATCGCCCGCCAGGCCTGCGCCGCCCTGGCCCACCTTCACGCCCGCGGCATCGCGCACGGGGACGTCAAGCCGGACAACCTGCTGACCGCGCTGGAGGCGGAGCAGGGCGGCGGCGGCGGCGGCCGCGGCGAGCGGAACGACCCGCTGGCGTCCGTGACGGCGGGCGCGGTCGCGGGCGCGGTCCGCCTGGCCGACTTCGGGATGGCCTGCCCCCTGGCGGGCGGCGGGTCGGGCGGCTGGGTGGCCCCCGCCGAGGGCGACGCCCGCTACCTGGCCCCCGAACTCCTGGAGGCGGGGGCGGGGGCGGGGGCGGCGCCCGGGCCTGCCGCCGCCGCCCAGCTGGACAAGGCCGACGCGTTTGCGCTGGGCGCGTCGCTGTATGAGCTGGCCGCGGGCCGCCCCCTCCCGGCGTCAGGTCCCGTCTGGGCGGGCCTGCGGGCGGGCAAGCTGGGCCTGCTGCCCGCCGCGTCGGCTGGGTTTCGAGGGCTGGTGAAGGCGCTGATGGCACCGGCGCCCGGCGACCGGCCGGCCCTGGCGGCCGTTTTGCGGTGGCCAGTGCTCGGAGGTGGGAGTGGGAGTGCAGCCCGGCCGGCAAGTCGTGAGGCGATGGAGGTGACGGCTGCTCCGTCTCCGCCAGCTGCGCATTTGCCTGCACCTGCTGCTGCTGCTGCTGCTGCTCCCACTGGGTTTGCCCCGCTGGCCCTGCGGCCGACGTTTTAGGAAATGGAGAGAGAGAGGAGATGAAGGTTGAAAAGAAAATAAGAAAACACACTTCATTGTCCCTACTCCGCCCTCCGACCTATGGCCGCGACGACCTCCTTCACAGTGAAACGGCTGTTCCGCGACTGCTTGCGCCTGGCTGACTATATTTCCACTCAGGTGTGTGCGTGTGTGCGTGTGTGTGTGTGTATATGAGAGCGAGAGGGAGGTGTGAGCATTGGTGGCGGCCGCCGGCGGCCTTGCTCTTTTTTGTGTGGGGGGTCGTGGACGTGCGCGAGATGGCTGGCGCCGTAATCTTAAGGTCACTATCACTCACCATGCCGCCGACCGCGCTGTCTATGATGATGTGTGCGTGCGCACCTGCGCACCTGCGGGGCCACTATCGACGCCTTACCTCACACATCTCTTCTCTCACGCATGCGCTCTCTCTCTCTCTATCACAGGGCGGCGACCGGGCCACCCTCCGCCGCACCGTCCGCGTCCAGTTCAAGCAGAACGTGGGGTTGACCGACCCGACGCAGGTAAGTGTGATTGCGATGTGGCTGAGAGAGAGCGTGAGAGAGCGTCTCGTGCTGCTTCTTGACGCGAAAAGCCAGCGCACCTAGCAGTCGCGCGCGCGCAACGGCTCAACCAGGGGCTAAACCAACACCCCGCGGCATTACCACTCCGTCTCCCGTTTGGGTGGCGCGCATGGCCTACTGCTGCCATAGAGGGGCGCCTCTTTCGACTCGGCTGGACCAAAATCAAGAAAAATAGCTTTTGTGGCCCGTGTTTCTTGCGATCAGCCCTCACTCCACTTTCTTCTCTCTCCACTTCCACTTCCACTCTCACAAGGTCGAGGCCGCCAAAGCCGCCGCTGTCCGTGGCTTGTCCAACTACATGTTCCACGAAGCTCAACGGCTAGCCACGAAGAAAAAACCTAGTAAAACCGGATAAAATATGGACAGAATGATGCCCCTCAGCACGACTGGCACGGTGTCCCGCCCAGCCATCTGCACGCGCCCGGTACATCACTGCCCGCGCGCCTGGTCGCCCACCGCCTGCCGCCCGCGGGCTGCCGCTCCGCTTACACTGCGTGCCGCACACGCCAAGGCTGCTGCTCCCACCCCCGGCGAGGCGGCCGGGTCGGTAGATGCCGCCGACGCCTCCTCTGCGGGCCCCGACCTGGCCACGCTGTCCCCAGCGGACCAGGCGGCCATGGATGCGGAAGCGCGTGCGCTGGCTGACCTCGTGTTGGACGCCGAGTTGGCCGGCGTCATCGACCCGTTGACGGAGGCCGATGAAGCCGGCGCGACACCTGAGGAGCCCACCCTCCCCCTGCGCCTCCTCCCGAAAGTCGCCATCGTCGGCCGGCCCAACGTCGGCAAGTCGGCCCTCTTCAACCGCCTGGTCGGCGCCCGGGCTGCCATCGTCCACGACTTTCCGGGCGTCACCCGGGACCGCCTGTACGCGCGCGCCCACTGGTGTGGCCGGGAGTTTGCCATGATTGACACGGGCGGCCTGATGGCCGACGCGGCGGCGCTGCCCGACCCAGAGGCCGCCGCGGCGGCGGCAGCCTCCCTGTCTGCCGATGGCCTGCCCTCGGCCATCGAGCGCCAGGCCGCGGCCGGCGTGAGCGAGGCCGACGCGGTCGTCCTGGTCGCCGACGGCACGACCGGACTCACCTCGGCCGACGCGGAAGTCCTATCCTGGCTGCGCCGGCGCCACCCAAACACGCCCGTCCTGCTGGCGGCCAACAAGTGCGACAACTCGATCGTGGCGGCCACCGCCATTGCCGACCTGTGGTCGACCGGCATGGAGCCCTGGCCCGTGTCGGCCCTGTCCGGCACCGGCACGGGTGACTTCCTGGACGCGCTCATGGAAGCCCTGCCCACCAAACCCAAGTCTACGGCGGGCGGGTGGGGCGATGGCGGGGAGGGTGCCGGGAGTGAGCGCCCGCTCGCGGTCGCGATCGTCGGGCGCCCCAACGCGGGCAAGTCGTCCCTGCTCAACGCCCTGGTCGGTTCGGAGCGGGCCATCGTGTCCTCTATGCCGGGCACGACCCGGGATGCGATCGACTGTGACGTGGTCGGCCCGGACGGGCGGCGCTACACGCTGGTCGACACGGCGGGCGTGCGCAAGCGGGCGTCGGTGGCCGGGTCGGCCGACGGGGCCGAACCGCTGTCCGTCGCGCGCGCGCTGGCCGCCATCCGCCGCGCTGACGTCGTCGCCCTGGTCATTGACGCGGCCGCCTGCACCCAGGACGGCCGGTTCGTCGCCACCGTCCAGGACTACCGCCTGTCCGAACTGGTGGCGGGCGCGGGCAAGGCGGCCGTCATCGTGATGAACAAGTGGGACGCCGTCCCTGAGCGGGGGCCCGGCACGGTGGCGGCCTATGAAGCTGAAGCCCGGGCCCAGCTGCGCCCGATCGAGTGGGCCGGCCTCACGCACGCGTCCGCGTCCACCGGGCGCCGGGTCTCCCACGTCCTGGCCGCCGCGGCGGCCGCTGGTGAGCAGCACGGCCGCCGCCTGTCGACCGCCACCCTCAACCTGGTCGTCCGCGACGCGGTCGGCCGCCGCGCGCCGCCCGCGCCGCGTGGCATGACCCGCCGTGGCCGGGTCTACTACGCCACCCAGCCCACCACCCGGCCGCCCACCTTTGTCCTGTTTGTCAACGACCCAGCCCTGTTCCCGGAGGAGTACCGGCGCTACATTGAGCGGTGCCTGCGGGAGAGTGCCGGGTTTGCCGGGACGGCGCTGCGCGTGCTGTGGCGGGGCAAGGAGCGGGATGGGGACAAGGGCGGGGGCGGCCCGGGCGGCAGCAACAAGAGCGAGGGGCGGGGGTACGGGGTGAAAAAGGGGCGGTGAGTGAAATGGTAACTGTTTGAACATTGTGCTCACATCTTCCTCTTTGACCGCACGCCTCTCGTGTCGCCGGGTAGGGTGAAGGATAACAAGACTGCTGGGCGGCCTTTGGCGGGATCTCCTCGCACGCCAGCATGGTGGAGCGCAGCCGACCCTTTATCGCCGTGGCGAAGCCCCCACCATAGAGTGCGAGGTACTCGGGAGGCGTTGTGTAAAAAATTGTTTTGACCCAATCCCGATTTGAACGGAAGACCTGCCGCTTGCCCTCATGCGCTATTGAGCTTATGAGAAAGCGTGGTGTGACTCCCCCCGAAGAGGGCGTTCACGTTGATCCGATCCGGTGGTGTTTTGATGGAGAGGGGAGAGTTGTCGTTTTCCAAGGAATCGAACCCTCATCCTTCTCTCACACCACCAGGCCTCTTGACGTTTCAGACGCTTCCTCCATTTTTACTGGAGGCGGCCGCTCTACCAGCTGAGCTATTAGGCCAGGAAGTACATGGAAATCATTTTTGATGGGATATAAAGCGTAGCGGCCGTGTGCGTGCATAATAATAATGGAGCTAACTAGGAGACACGGTGGTGGGGGCTGGCCCTTGTGCTCACCCGCCTTTCCACCCATCACTCCAACGCCTCCCATACCCCGCGCCAGCCACTATTGCTAATGCACGCTCTGGGTGGTGTGTGCACACGTGGACTGTTCAACGTGGCAGCGTGAAAAAAATGCGTTTTTAAAACAACTAACCACGCCCTCCCCCCCCCCCCCTTTTTTTTTCTTCACGGCCACACCTCCCGCACGATCCACTTCCCACCCACCTGTCGCTCCCACACCCGCCGCGTGTCCGCCCCCAAATCTACATGGTCCACTGCCTCAATGTCCAGCAGGAGGAGCGTGAAATGCGAGTGCGGCTGTGTGGAAGTTGCGGTCGAGGTCGGGGCAGCCGACCCGGCAGGTCGGCTCCCACCACGCCCTTTGCCGCCCATGACCTCCGCCGCCGGGCCCGCCCCTGCCTCCTCGCCGCCACGGTCACCGCGATTCCTCACACTGCCCGGCTCCGGGCAGACGTGCCACTCCCGCACGCCCGGGCTCAGGCCCGCCCACACCTCCTCGCGCGCGGCCGCCAGGGCGGGCTCCCCGCACATGGCTCCGACCGCCGTCACCCGCCCGCCCAGGCGAAACTGTTCCCGCGTGTCTGGAAAGTACCAGGCCGCCTCCGCGTGCGGGTGCGCGGCGAGGTGGGCCACCTTGGCCGTCCGCCCGTCCGTCACGATCGCGAGGGCCGGGTCGGGCGAGCCAGGGTGCAGCACGCCCGGGCGCAGGCCGCGAAAGACGACGCTGCGCACGGTTGGCCGGCCATCCGGGCGGACGGTGGCCAGTTGCAGGTAGCGCGCGGCGGGGGTGGATGTGTTGCGCTCTATGGCCCGGGCCAGGGCCCCGGACCAGGAGGGGAGGGCGGCCGCCGTGGAGGCGGGCATGTTTTTTTGATGAGAGTGAGTGAAGGCATCAGCGCGTTGGTTTTTATTTTGTGTCCACCGCCGAAGACTGTGTTTGGCGACACCGCGGGACCAACACACACCAGGCACGTGGTTGGAGGTCTGCGCTCTGTCTCCCATGCCCCCCGGGGCGGACATGTGGTCCGCCTGAGGCGCGCGCGCACCCATGCGGTCAAAGAAGCACGGCGCGCGGAAGGGGGGAGCGAGAGAGAAGTGGGGGGTGTCCGGCGCTCTCGCTTTAAAGTGGGAGCGCGCACCATCACCCCGCACACGCGCGTCGGCCCGACCACCCAAGCCCACAGGCAGCCACTCCAGCTCCTCCTCTGGGGTTGAGTGGTTGGTGGTCGCGGAGCGCCTGCCTCCGCATCCCACGAAAAAGACGACCCCCCCCCCTCCCCCATCGATCGAAAAACGTCGGGGGCCCCCCAGACTCAACCCCCTCTCCCCATCATACACAGCGCTTCACATCATCATGGGCGACGCCATGGAAGTCGAGGCCGGCACGACCGGCGCCCCCGCCCCCGCTGACGTCAAAGGCAAGGCCAAGGCTGGCGGGGCGGCGGCCCCCCCAGGCTCGACGGCGGCGGCCGGCCCCCGGTTTGAGGTCAAAAAGTGGAATGCGGTCGCCATGTGGTCCTGGGCCATCTGCACGGACACCTGCGCCATCTGCCGGAACAACCTGTACGAGCCCAGCATTGAGTACCAGGTATGTCAAGCATGTGTGTGTGTGGGGGGGATAGAGATGGGAGATAGGGTGGGGCGTGGCGCATTTCGCAACCAACCTCTTTCCTGGTCCTAGATGGAAGATGGATTGAGAGGGGTTGCTCTCTCCACGCACGCGCCCACACGCCCGTCTCTTTTCGTCGCCTTTGTGACACTGTTTAATTGCGGCCTGTCGACCCTGGCGGTCGCCCAGTGGGCGTGCGGCCGCGCCGACACACACGCATGCTCTCCATCAATCATCATCAACCCTTCTCCCCTCCCCCTCTCCTCTCTCCCACCACCATTCGCACAGGCCAACCCCACGGGCGACGCCGAACACCCGGGCCTCTCCATCGCCTGGGGCTGCTGCGGCCACGTCTTCCACCTGGACTGCATCCAGCGGTGGCTGAAGACCCGGTCGGCCTGCCCGCTGTGCAACAAGGAGTGGGATTTTGCAAAGATCGAGAAGATCCTGCACTCTGGGGGCGGGGGCGATGCTTGAATGAGAGAGAGGCGTGGGGCGGGGTGGGTGGACGTACACGCAGCAAGCAGGGAGTATCATTGTTTTTTTAGCGTGCATGCATGCGTGTGTGTGTGTGTGTGTGTGTGTGTTTACGTTCATGTTTCATTTTTCCGCTCGCCGAACCCCCTCTCCACCTCCTTTCGTGACCAACCACGCCGCAAGCCCGAAATAGGGGACCCACCTGTACCCTACCCCCGCCCCTTTCAAGAGGACCGCCTGCCAGACCGCGTAGCAGCAGGCGTCCAGGGTGAACGCGAAGATGGCGCGGTCCGAGTGGCCGGCCGCGTCGGCAAACCAGGCGGCCCGGGCGGCCAGGTCGCCCGCTTCGGGGCGGGCGAGCGCGGCCCATGCGATGGAGACAGCTCCGACCAGGGCGCCGACGACGCCGACGGCAGGCGCCCAGGCGGGCAGGGCGGCCGGGTCCAGGCCGGACGACAGCGCAGTGGGCGGTGGTGCTGGCGGGGCTGGCCCCACCTGCTCCCTCTTCTTCCCCACCCTGGCCGCCATATACGGCCAGGCAAACACGTTTGTCAGCAGCATGGTGCCCACCCACCACTTGGCCGTGTCCCCGTCCGACACGCCCGCCACCTCCCTCCGCCGCCAGTCGGCCAGCCAGGCGGGGCCGAAGAGCAGGCCCCAGGCCGCATCAAAATTGAAGATGGCTTCGCTGGCCGGGTGTTCGGGGGTGTCTGGGATGAGCGTCACCCCCAGGGCATGCAGCCCGTTGTTGACGTAGAAAAAGTTGAGTGACTCGTGCCAGACGGCGGCTAGGACGCCGGACGGTGTGGCCCAGACGGGGACGCCGGGCAGGGAGGAGGAGAAGAAGATGGAGGCGAAATAGAGGCCAAAACCGGCCCAGGCAACGGCCGAGGCCGGCGTTTGGGTGGCGAGGAAGGACAATGACGACGACGAGGAGGAGGACGAGGCAGTGCCGCCTTCTGCTTTGGCCTTTTCAGCCCGCCCCGCGGCACGCACGGCAGGCAGGACGGCGCGCAACAGGACCAGCGCCGCGCCGCCGGGCTTGATCGCGGGCTCCACGCAGTCCCGCGCACCCAGGACCAGGCCCGTCCCCCGTTCAAACTCGTAAAAGGACACCCCCCGCGAGTTCGGGAGCGGGGTGCCGTCATCCAGCTCGCAGTGCCACTTCACGCCCGCGGACAGGCCGTCTGGGGACGCCGCGACGGCGTCCACGCAAAACTTGACGGCCGGGCCCAGGGCGGCAAAGGTGCGCTCGAAATGGCCGCGCACTGCCAGGCGCCCGAAGAATGGTTCCGGAAAGACCGTGTCGTGGTAGGCACAGGCCTCGGCCATGCATGCCGTCGCCCCCGCGGCGTCTCCCGCATTGTAAGCTCCATAAAACTGGCGGAGCATAGTTTCTGCGGCGGCGGCGGAGGAAGAGGAGTAGGCAGACAGAGACGGAGACGGAGAAGAAGGGGCAGGGGGCGGCAGGTTGGTCGGAGGGGTGGCGCGGGCGAGAGGGCGCGAACGCAGGCGACTGTGGTGCTGCGGAGTGGTGCTTTTCACGATGAGTGCACAGCTGCCCCGGGGGCGAAGCCCACACCGGACTGCGCCGACCGCCACCCGCAAGCTGCAGGAGGGCGTGGGCGGCATGGAGAGGCGAGGGAGAGAAGCAAGAAATGAGATGTGAGCATGGGTGTCTCAACCTTGTATGTGATCATGTGGACGGTTTTGATGCCGCTTCCTCTCTGTCGCGCGCCGCCCACGGCATGTACGTGGGCGAAACATACCTGCCCCGCTCCGGCATCAGGTTGGCTTCAAACAGTCATCCCTCACCCTCAAAAGCAAAACTCATCACAGCAAGCCGCCCTGCGTCTTCAATTAACAAACTCGACTCTCACAAGTTCACAAGTCACAGCCACCCCCTCAACATTTTTCCGTTCTCACCCAAGCACCCCATCCGCGTCGCCGACCGCGTCCACGGCCGCCTCCGCGGCGGCCGCCTCAGCTTCGGCGTTCTGCAGGGCGCCCGATCCCCGGCGGGTGGATGGGGCCTTGGCCTCGGCCATCGCTTCATCGCCGCCACCCCCAGCGCCGGTGACGGCAGGCACGCCACCACCACCACCACCTTTAGCCCGGGCCTTCACGGGCTCGCCATTCGGGGCTTCCGGAGTGACACCTAGGGCCTCGATGGACGCGGCGGACGACACTTTGGCCGCCATGTCCGCGGGCGAGGACGCGGCGAGGGACCAGGGCAGGTGAGGCGCAGTTTTGGTGGAGAGCGACATTTTTTTTTATGCGAAAGAGTTTGGGTCGGGGGGGCTTGTTTTGGCTACGCGATCGCAGGGGGCAGGTTAAACAAAGTTGGATGCGTTCCAGCGCGCGAATGAGGTGGGTGGTTAAGGTGGGCAGTGAGCGGGTACGAAGACACAGGCCCGTGCTTTTTTTTTCTTCTGAATCGTCGCTCTGCCAGGACCCTTGCATTTTTCGCCGCCCCCATCGCCCATCATCGTTTTCTTTGTCTCTCTCTCTCATCCGCACACACCCGCCCGCCATGCCGGGGCCAGGCATGGGTGCCTGCTCCGAGCAGCAGCCCGCTGGCGTTTAGCCTCATCCTCTCACACGCGTGCCCACACACACCATGCCGACCCCGCCCCCAACGCACGCCCATCAAAGCGCCGCCGCTCAAAGGAGCGCGCGCCCCGACCTCACGCCCGCTTTTTCTGGCGATCCTGCCGCCGCCTCACCGGCCGACGCGCTCTGCAAGGCCGCCGCACGAGGGGACTTGCCAGCCGTGAGCGCTTTGCTGTCAAACCAACCTGCCTTGTCATCCTGCGTCGATGCTCGCGGCTTTTACCCGCTCGCCTGGGCGGCCCTCAATGACCAGCCCGCCGTCCTGGCCGCCCTCCTGCGGTCCGGCGCCTCCCGGTCCGCTCGCGACCCGGCTGGCCAGACCGCCCTCCACTGGTCCGCCGCACGTGGGGCGGTGGCTGCCGCGGAGGCGCTGTTGGCAGATGCCGGCGGGGCCGCGGCCGGCCTCCTGGCCGCCCCCGACGCCCAGGGTTATACTCCCCTCCACGTCGCCTCCCAGCACGACGCGCCGGCCTGGCTGCACCGGGCGGCGAGGGCGTGGCCGGGCGGCCTGGTCGGCGTGCGGGCGGCTCGGGATGCACACGACCGCACCCCCCTGCACTGGGCGTCGTACAAGGGCGCGGCGTCGGCCACCCGCCTCCTCCTGGTCCTGGGCGCGGACCCCACCGCCCGGGACGATGAGGGCGCCACGCCTTTGCACTGGGCGGCGCTGAAGGGGCATTTGGACACCTGCCTGTTGCTGGTACGGGCTAGCAGCGCGGGGCACCGGGTCGGCGGGGCGGCCGTGCTGGGTATGCGCGACGCGACGGGCGCGACGCCGGCCGACCTGGCGATGTCAAAAGGGCACACGAGCTTGGCGACCCGCTTGGGCGAGGAGGCGTCAAAGGCTGGCATCGTTGCGGGCGGTGGCAGCGAGGAGGGTGGTGCACCCTTGGTTGCCAACGCCTGGCGGCGGCCAAGCTCCGGCCGCCCTGGCCGCCCTGGCTGGGCCGCCGCCCGCCTGGGCTCGGCCGTCTGTGTGCTGGCGTGGGCGTTTGAGGCGCGCGTCGTGTGGGCGCCCGGGGCCCCACCGCCCAGCCAAGGTAATGCCTGCGCGGGCCTGCTGGTCGGTGTCCTGGTCGCCGGCGGGTGCGCCCTCCTCGCTGCGACGGTGCGGGCGGACCCAGGGCTGCTGCCCGTCCACCCGAGCCTGGTGGGCGGCGCTGCCTCCGCCAGCGGGGACGGCCCCGCCGCCGCCGGCGCCTCCTCCTCCTCCTCCTCGCATCCCGCGGCTGCCACCGTTCCACCAACCTCGCCCGACGGGCGGGCCGGGCGCGAGCCCGGCGAAGGCTCCACCGACGTGCTCGCCCACCCGGCGTTCGCCCACCGCCCGCACGCTGCCGCCAACGTGCCCGACTGGGCACGCCTGTGCGTCGCGTGCAGGTCTGTTCGCCCCCTGCGGGCCAAGCATTGCGGCTCGACGGGCGCCTGTGTCACCCGGTACGACCATTACTGTCCCTGGACGGGCTGCGTCATCGGGGGCGGCAACCTGGGTCCATTTGTGGGCATGCTCGCCTGTTTTGCGGGCGCGGCCTGCCTGTCCGGATTGGTGGCGGCGGCGCGCCTGGTCGGCGTGATGGGAGCAATGGACGGCCTTGGCCCTCCTCCGCCTTCACCTCCTCCCTCTGGCTCTCTCACGGGCGCCGCCACGGGTATTGGCCTCTTCCTCATCTTTGACGGGGCGGTTGCGCTGGCGGTGGGCGTCCTCGCGTGCGTCCAGGCACAGCAGTTGGGAAGCAACCTGACAACGGCAGAGGCCGTGGGCGGCCCAGGCAAACACCCGTACCTACGGGGCCCGACAGGGCGGGGTTTTGTGAACCCCTTTGACACAGGAAGCTGGCTGGGCAACTGGCGAGCCGCGGTGGGCGGGTGGGCGGTGGAAGGTGGGGCAGGGGCGAGCCCCACCAGGCGCGGGGGGCGGCCCGGGCCCGGTGCTAGAGGAGGAGGCGGCCGAGCGAGAGGAGTGGTTGATGGGGGTGCTCCCACGACTAGCGCCCGCTCGTCACCGCCCGGGCTGCCTGGGCGGCGCCCGGGGGTCAACCGGGGCGTGGAGATGGTGTAGCGAGACTTTAGCCAGGTGTGCGAATTTTTGGGGGAGAATGGTTGAGAAGAGCCCGGGCGAGCACAAGGTGACGACACAGCACACTCGTTTGTTTTGCTACACATGCTACACACACCTCGCCGATTCCGCCTCTAACCCGGTCACCTCAAATCATCACTTCTCACCCCAGACGCGCACCGCGCTCGCCTCTCTACGCTTAGAGAGAAATCTGGCATTGATTGAGCGCCGGCTGCTTGGCACGGAGACAAGACCAAAAACGAGAGACACCGCTGCGCTCCCGATGCTCGCCTAGCCCTCTGCCTTTTCACGCGCGCCCAACTAAAGCCCCTCTCACGCCATGCGTGCAGCCAGAATCCTGGCTAAGGGGCTCAGCGCGAGTGCTTGCCAGGCGGGCGGGATCGGTGCGGCCCGCGCCTGGCCCTCCACACGGGCCCTGCATTCGTCGGCCGCCCAGGCAGCACCCTCTACTTCAACCTCGACCTCCCTCCTCATCTCCCTACCTCGCCCCCGGTCCGCCGCCCTCCACCTCGCCCTGGCCGCCGCAGCGGCTGCCACCGCAGGCACGGCAGGCTACGTGTGGGCCGGCCAGCGCCATCACACGCCCGAAGGCGCGCCCCCCACGCCGCCGGCCGGCACGACGGCGTCCGCCCCTCAGCCTGGCGCAGCGCCCTCCGCGCCTCTGGTCGATCGTGCCGCCCTGCTTGCCGACTTGCGGACGTGGCTGGTCTCCAACGGCGCGGACATGGACGCCATCGACATCCGCCCCTGCTCGGAGGTAAGGCAGGAGTAAAGAGACAGCGAGGGGCGAGGCAGTGGCGGGGCGCGGGAGCACAAACAGCTCACCCTCCCACAATTTTTTGTCCCCCTCTTTTTTCTCCCTCAGAACTCTGCAGGCGTGGGCGTCTTTGCGACGCCCGCCGCCCGCGCCCGCGCCCGCCGGGGCATCTTCCGCACCCTGGCCGACTGGGCGGCCTGGCGGTCCCCAGACGTCATCCTCGCCTCCTTTCCCCTGTCCCTGGCGGTCACGCCCGCGTCCGCCCTGGCCGACCCGGCCCTCGGCCCGGTCTACGCAGACCTCCTGACCTCGGGCGCCGCGGACGAGCGGGCGCTGGTCATGCTGTTCCTGGCCGTGGAGCGCGCCAAGGGGCGGTCCTCGCCCTGGGCGCCCTGGCTAGCGGCCCTGCCCCGCGAGTTTGGGACGCCCCTCTACTTTTCGGGGGCGGAGCGCGCGCTGCTGGCCGGGACCAACCTCGGGCGGGCAGTCGGCGTCCTGTCCGCCCGCCTGGGGGCGGCCTGGGCCCGCCTGGTGCCGGACGCGGCCCGCCTGGCGGCAGCGGCGGGGCTGGGCGCCCCCCCCACCCTGGCCGACTTCACGTGGGCGTACTCCGTCTTCTGGTCCCGGGGCATGGCCTTCCCCGCGCCGGCGCCGTCCTCCCTCATGCCCAGCGGTGCGGGGTGCGAGCACAGCGGTGCGAGCGGTGGGCCCGACGACCACCCACTCTCTTCCGTCGTCGCCCAGGAGGGCATCCTGCCGGGCCTCGACTTTTGCAATCACGCCCCAGGCGCTCCGGTGCGGTGGACGGTGTACGGGGCGCCGGCGGAGGCAGGCGGCCAGCCTGGAAACACCCTTTCGCCCACCCGCGCCGCCCTGGTCGCGCCACGCTGGGGCGTTCCCGCCCCGGGCGCCGAGGTCCTCATCGACTACGGCGGCAAGTCCCAGGAGGAGTTGCTGCTGCTGTACGGCTTTGCGCACGCCTCCGCGGAGGCTGGCGACGTCCTGATGGTGGCCTGCCCCCTGCCCGTGGCGAGCGGTGGGAGTGGTGGGGGTGGGAACGGGAATGGGGGAGGAGGGCCGCCGGGCGTGGAGGGGATGGTGTGGGACGACGACCTCCGGGCGCGGGTCGCCCTCCTGCGGGCCCGGGGCCTGACTCCCCAGGTGTTCTTGCCGGCCATCCCGGCCGGCGGTATGAAGGCGGGGCGTGGAGGGGCCCGCCGCGTCGACCTGGCCAGGCCGGGCGCGGGCCTGCGCCTGCCGGACAGCGTGTGGGAGACGCTCGAGGCGTTTGTCCTTGAGCCGGCCGCCGTCGCGTCCGCCCGGGCGGACCCGGACGGGTCCGCGCCGGCCCGGGCGTCCGAGCTAGACGCCCGCGGGCTGCGCATGGCCGTCCTGACCACGCTCACCCGCCTGCTGGAGGCGGCGGTGGTGGGGTTGGAGGGGCCGGGCGGGAGCGGGCCGCTGGAGGCCGACGTCGCGGCCCTGGAAGCGCACGCGGCCGGCGGGCTTGCCCCGCCGGGGTCACCCGACCTGGCCTCCTCCCCGCACGCGTCCGCCTGTGTCGCGTACCGGGCCACCCAGAAACGCATCGCCCGGGACTGGCTGGCCCAGGCGCGGGCCCTGCTGGGTGTGGAGGTGGCAGCGCTGGAGCGCTTGGTGGAGAAGTGAGAGAGAGAAAGGAGCGAACGATGAGCGCCAGCATTGTTTGGGGGAGCGAGCCTGTTGGGGGGACAGGGAGGGAGACTGCTTTAACGAAGGCTTGCGTGTATGTAATGTTGCCAGGCAGCGGGAAAGGAATGAGGGGGACAGACATGAGAGATAGCGGCGCGCGCGTTTCGAGAGAGAGAGAGAAAAAAAAAAAACGTTTGACCTTCCCTCATTCGTTCATTTCTCATTCATTCATTCCCCGATCCCCGCCACCGCGGACAAACCACCCGTTCTGCACCCACCCACCCCTCAGCCACACCCCTCATGACCCAGGTAAGCTATTTCGGGTGAAGTTGGGCAGCTCGCTGGTCACCAACGGCCTCTAACAGGGCCGAGCCGCCGCCCGCATCGCTCCCGTCGCCCTCACTTTTTTATATTTTTCCGCTCCCTTTCCTTTTCACACAGACCCGCCGCGCGGCCGCCGCCGCCAAGGACGGCGGAGGCGATGGTGCCTCAACCCATACACACCCTTCGCAGCCTTCCAAGGGCAAAGCCCGGGCGGTCACGCCACCCGATACCCGCGGCGCGACGACGGAGAGCGACGTGCCGCCGACTGCGGCCGCGGCCCCGGCCGGGCCAGCCCGCGCGCTCGCCGCCGGCGCGGGCGGCTCCAACCTGAACAAGGAGCCGCTGGACCCGACCTTTCTGGCCCGTCTGGCCACTGGGATGCTCCCCATCGCGACGGACGCGGGCAAGATCCACTCCCTGGCGCGCCGGCTGAAGGCGGTGAGAAGGAGAGGGGAGAGAGGGGGCAGGGTGTGCCTTTTCGTGTTCCCGCCCGACGCAGGAGCACCCAAACACGGCCGCGGATGACGCTTTGCGGCCATCGAGGCCAAACAACATGCTCTCTCGTCATTGAGCGGGGCAAGAGGGGCGCCGAGGCTGCGGGGCGGCAGGCATCGGCGACGTCCCGCGCCGTGTTTGGTAACCGAACCTGTCTCGCTCTCTTTGCTCACCCGCCAGCTCTCGTCCCCTCTCTCCTCTCTCTCAGATCACCGCCCTCGGCGCCTGGCAGCCCATGGCCCTGGCCACCCTACCCAAGGTCCTGGCCCTGCTCCCGGACGACCAGTTCATGTGCGTTTTCTCCTTTGTTGTGAGAGCACGTGCGCCCCCCCTGTCTCTCTCTCTCTCGCCCCCTTCCATCCCCATCCTCATGAAACCATTCTCACGTCCCCTCGTCTGAACCTCATCATCACAGGCCGGCCGAACCGCACCGGGCCGTGGCGGACACCGAGATCGCGCCCGTCCTGGCCGAGATGCTGACCTCCCTGCACTCCGAGGGCCTGGACGTGAGTGGCGGGAGAGAGAGACAGCAGAGTAGCGCGCGCACGCGCTAGCTACTCACTTCACCCTTCTCACTCTCACCATCGACACAGAACAAGCCGCACGCGGCCGCGGCTACACACGTCCTGTCCAAGGTGGCCGATATCTGCGAGTGGGGCGGCATCACTGGTGAGTTTAGACGGGGAGAGCGGGTGGCGTTCTTCTTTCCGTCCAACTTCCCTCCCCTCAACCACTACTCACTCTCATCATTCACTGTCTCAAGGCAAGAAGGCGGCGGTCGACGCCCTGTTTGGCCCCCTGGTCATGCCCACCCTGAATGTGGCCCTGGACCCGGCTGCCCGCTCGTCCGTCCGGTTCGCCGCACTGGAGGCCCTGGCCCGCGGCGTCGGGCGGTCCAAGAGTGCGGCGTCTGCGATCGTCCACGCAGACAAGGCCGCCTGGCGGGCCCTGGCGGGCAGCACCCTACCCACCGCGGGCGACTATGGCGTCCAGGTGAACACGACCTACCTGATGTACGCCGCCCTCAAGGCGGGCGTGGCGGGCGCCCTGGACGCGGGCGCCCTGGGCGACCGGGAGGCAGAGGCCGCCCTGCGTGGCTTGGCCCGCCGGACCGCGTCCTCCTTCGACTGGGATACCGAGGCCCGGGCTCTGCTGACTGCCTACAATGGGCGGCGGGGTAATAGCGCGTCCGTCATCAGCGTCAAGGCCACCTACGTCGTCGCCAAGGGGCCCGGCGGCGTCGCGGCCGCGGAGGATGAGGACGCGGCGTGGGTCGACTTTGGCGTCCCGGGCGCGGCGGGCGGGTCCCGCAAGGCCGGTCCGCACGCCAACGTGTTCCTGGCGGTGCACGGGGAGGCGTCTGACGAGATCATGCTGACCATCCCGTACGGTGAGAGAGAAAGAGAGTACGGTGTGTGCGTGGGCGCGCTGGCCAGCCTCATCTCCCAAAACCACTCATCCATCCAACCCCTGCAAAACAACCACAACACACAGACGCCCGCACCCTGCGGGCCAACCTGACCAACACCGGTGGAATCCGCCTGACCGTGGCCCTTGGCTCCGGCGACTGGGAGCTGGAACCTCCGGCCGCCCTGCTGGGCGCTGATCGCGACGGGTGCGTGGGGGAGGAGAGTGAGCAGCGCACACGTGCGCGCGCTCGCTTCCTCAACCCATCTCACACTCTCACTCTCTCTTCTGATTCTTTCTTGCACAGCATCGTCACGGTCACCCTGGACTTTGATGAGGAGGGTAAGGCCAAGCTGGCGTGTCTGGGCGACACCTACACCAAGTGGATCAACAACACGACGGCCAAGATGGGCAAGGTGTCGATGTACGTTTTATCTTTTGTTTTGTTTCGCTTCCTTCCAGCATTTTTTCCGCCATCATTTGGTTTCACCTCACCCACTTCATCTACCCCACTCCACACACACGCAGTGCGACCATGGCTGGCCCAGGTGCCTACGCCCCCTTATCTCTGCGCCCTACGGCGGGCGGCGGCGGCGGTTTGGGGGCGGCGGCCGGTGCGGACGTGGCTGACTGGATCCGGGAGGCACCCACCCCTGCCCACCGGGGGGTGCCCTCGCCCTCGCCGTCCGCTGAGGAGGCGATGATTGACAAGGCGGCCGCCGAGGTGATGGCTGCAGAGGAAGAGGCCATCCAGTGCGCGCAGAGCGCCCCGCCAGAGGGCCCGCCCGCGCACGCGGTGGGCGGGGGCAAGGCCAAGGGGCGGCTGGCGGCGCTGGGCGCGCTGGGTGGCAGCGCGCGGGATGCGCCTGCGGCTGCCAAGAAGCGCCCCGCCACGGCCGCCCCGCCCGGCCCGACCCGCGCCGGTCGTAAGGCCAAGCCCATGGCGCTCGAGCTGTCCTCCACCTCTGAGGAGGGCGAGACGGAGGAGGAAGGGACGACGAGCGAGGAGGAGGTCACGCCCCGCGCGCGCACGGCCACTGCTGCCCCCGCCCGCGCCCGGCGCGCGGCCACGCCTGCTGCCGCCGCCGCCGCCCTGCGCCCCAAGCGCGCCGGCCTGGCCAAGGCCAAGGCCCCGCCTCGCCCGAGCTCGGCTGCCCGGGCGGTGTACGCCGCCGGCCCGGCGGATGATGGGGAGGAGATCGAGCGGGCGACCACCCAGCCGGCCGCCCGGACGTCGGCGAGAACGGCGGCCGCCGGTCGGCCCGCCTCTCGCGCCCGCCCGCAACGGGCGGCCAAGAAGGTTGCCAACGCCCGCCTGGCTGAACTTGCGGAGGGCAGCCGCCGGTCCGGATCGCAACCTCGGGGGGAGGAGGAGGCTGCGCCGCCCCTGCCCCTGCCCCGGGCGGGCACCAAGCCTGTAGCGGGCACCAAGGCCGCGCCTTCCCGCCGTCCCGCTGCCCACGCCTTTGACGAGCTGTCAGATCTGGTGGAAGAGGAGGCCGGCAACTCGGCGGGCGGCCAGGTGGTGGCGGAGGCTGAGGCGGAGGCTGAGGCGGAGGCGGTCCCCTGGACCCACGAGATGGGGGGCGGCCTGGGCGGGGCCTGGGAGGAGGAGGCCTCCCCACCGGCCGCCGCCCGCGCCCGGGCGACCGCGGCCATGGCTGTCGCGCCCTTTCGCCTGGGTGGGTGGGATAATGCCGCCGCCGGCACGCCCACCGATTCGCCCTTCACCTTGGCCGGCCGCGGCGCGGGTGGTGGTGGTGTCGGGGGCGCCCGCCGCGCCCCTGATGCCGCCGCCGCTGCCGCTCTCGCCCGCTCCGCCCACCGTCTGGCCATGGACTCGGGTCCGACGGGCGCGGCCGGTCGGGTGGGCGCCCGGGGTGGCCCGGGCGCGGGCGGCTCCCGCCCGCGCGGCCGACGGGAGGAGGCTCAGGACGATGCTGAGGGCGGGGACGACGGGGCGGGCATCAACACCATCGCCGAGGGCGTGGCCCGCGCCCTGGGCGAGGCCTTTGCTATCAACCTGACCGACTCGGATGACGAGGAGGGCGGGCGCGGTGGCGGTGGCGGCGGGGGGGGCGGCAGCCAAGAGCTGGCCCAGGTCGCGCGCGCCCTGCGCAAGATGGAGGACGCCCGCCGGGCCCGCATGGCCCGCAAGATGGCGGCCCTGGCGTCCCAGGCCAAAGCAGCCACCCAGGCCCGGGTGGGCGAGCTGGCGACGGAGCTGAAGGGCAAAGCCCGGGCGGCAGCGGCGGCCGCAGACGCGCGCGCGGCGGCCGTGGCAGACACCCTGGCCGCCGCGGAGGGCGCCCTGCAGGAGGAGATCGCCGGCCACCAGGCCCGCCTGGGCGGCCTGTGGTCGGCCTACCAGGCCGCGGCGGCGGATGCGGAGCGGGTGGCGGCGGAGGTGCAGGCGGCCGGCGCGGCCGCGGTCGGCGAAGCGCGCGCGGCCGTCGCGGCGGCGCGCGCCGACTGTGAGGCCGCCCTGGTGGCCGCCCGGCGCAAGGCGGACCACGCCAAGGCCAAGTGGGCCAAGTCGAATACGATTCTGGGCGCCCTGCATGAGGCCGGGCTGATGTGAAGAAAAGGGAGTGTGTGCGTGGGGCGGGGGGCGGGGGACAACAAAAAGAGATGCATGAGGTGAGCGAGATGGATGGAACATGGATGAGAGACCTTCGGTGGGGTGGGATGGTTCGAGTGCGCCCAGCCCCCCTATGTGAGCCGGGGCGGTGGCAGCGCCCGCTCCAGGGGCAATGATGGAGAGCGGGGCGTGCGTATGTGTGTCCTTTGGCACACCCCCCGCTGCGTCCCCTGCGTGTGTGTGGAGAGTAAAAAAGGAGGCGTCTCCACCGCGGTGAAGACGCCCCACTTTCCTTTTCTCTCCTCTCCCTCTCTCCGCGCCCTTTCTCAAGAATGGCCGCCGCTAAGCCCGGCCGCCGGTCCGCCCGCCTCCGGGGTGGCCCAGCCTTCCGCCCAGCAGGCGCGCCTGCGGGCGTGTTCCCGCACCAGCCCTGGCACCACCACGTGAGTTGAAAAGGTTGAAAAGGGGGGAACGAATGCTCGCGCGCTGTGCCCTTTTTTTGTTTGTTAACCTTTGCCCTCTCCCTGATGACATTTCCCTTCCTCTCGCCCCGTCCGTCTCCACCAGGCCTTCCTCGACCCGTACGAGCGCATCAACGTCTGGTCGCACGCCATACCGGGCCTGGCCTTCCTTTGCCTCGGTCTGTTCTCCCTGTCCGGCCTCGCCCCCGCCGGCCTGCTCCCGCGCACCGACGGCGCCCGGGCCTGGACGCACGACCCGCTCGGCGCCTTCTGCCTGTGCGCCGCCACCACGCACCTGCTGTCTGCGTTGACCCACGTCTGGCCGGATGATGCGCGGATTGAAAAGGCAGACCACGTCGGCATTGTGGTGCTGATTTTCGGGACGCCCCTCACCGCCTGGGCGGGCCACGCGCACGGCGCCCTGCCCCGCTCGCTGGTGGTCGCGGCGAGCGCGCTCCTCCTGTCCGCTTTCCTGCCGCCCGCCCCAAGGGTCGCGGGCTTCGTCACCGCCACCGCCCTCATGGTCGCCCAGATCGGGCCCCGCCTGGTGGACTGGAACCTGGGCACCCAGCTCGCCCTGTACGGCGCGGGCGCTGCCGCCTTCCTGCGCAATGGCGGCCACGGCCGGGCGGGCGTGCCCTGGCTGGCCGACCACCACTGGCTGCACTACTGCGTCACGGTCGCCTGCTGCATGCACGTGTACTACCTGGTGACAGCCATGGCGGGCGTGCAGTGGTGAGCGTGGAGATAGGGAGAGGGAGAGAAAGAGAGAGATGAGAGCTAGAGAGGGTCGGGGCGTTTGTAAAAGAAATGACAAGGTTTTTGAGCTGAGCGGCACGGTGAGTTTACAAAAAATGTCATCACCAGGGGTGCGGGAATCGCGGGGGTGGGGTACACAGCGACGCGCCCGATTGCCAACGCTGACACATACAACGTGCATTTCTGATCCTTTAATAACGGTATTGTAAAAAGTGTTGGGGTGGGGTGGGGGGAGGGGGGGGGCGCGGGCGCTGGAAGAAAAGAAAGGGGGGGGTGAGGGACGCCCAGGCGCCCGGATGTGGAGGCGCCGGCGGCGTGGGCGGGCGCGGCGCGGGCGGGTGGGCGAGGAGGGAGGGGAAGAAGGGGAGGAGCTAGAGAGTGCTGGCCGCGCTGGCTTTTGGTGACGAGTCTCCCTTTTTTTTCACGCCCGCCCATTCCGGGACCGGGTGGCCCGGCGCCCGGGCGACCCCGCCTCCGTGTTGGTCGACGCCAACATGGGCGTACCCGGCGCCGTCTTGCCGCCCGCCTTGAAGGGCGCCGGGACGGCGCCCTGGCGGCGGGTGGCAGCACCAGTGTCAACGCCGCGCAGGTATGGCCCGGCACAGAACGGCGCGCCCGGGCCCTGCGAGACGCCGCCCTCCGTTGACTGGTACCGTTCCACGGCGGACGCGTTGGAAGCGTCCGTCATGTGGACCCAGGCGGAATGGGTGCCGTCCCGGATGGGGCGGAGCGCCTTCCAGACGGCAGAGTTGCACTTGAAGCCCGACCCAAAGCCGACCTGCCACACGACCTCGCCCGCCTTCACGCCCTGGCAGGCCTCCACGTAGCCCAGGGCGTACCAGAGCGATGCGGACGAGGTGTTGCCGTACCAGAAGAGCGAGTTGTAGGAAGGGGCGGCCTTGTCGGCGGGGAGGTTGAGCTGCTTGGCCAGGCCGTCGATCACGCCCCGCCCGCCCGCGTGCAGGCAGAAATGGTGGAAGGCCTTCTTGAAGTCGGGCGTGTACGGGGCCGGCGCGCGGGACCGGGGGAGCAGCGTGCGGGCGACCGCGTTCGCCGCGTACTTGGCCATCTCGGACACGGGCAGGACGAGGGGCGCCATCTTGGTGAGGTTGCGCTCCAGCGCGCGGCCCGCCACCTTGACCAGGTCCCGGTTAAGTTCCACGCCCACCACGCCGCTGGCGTCCTCGTGCTGGAAGACGCACTCGTACGCGACGTCATCTCCGCCCAGGTGGACCCGGACGCAGTGGGAGAGCTCGTACTTGGCGCGCGGGCGCTCGGAGGCCTTGTTCGTCAGGACGATCGCGGCCCCGCCCATGCGGAAGAGCGTGTTGGGGATCAGCATGGACCGGTCATCGCCCAGGTACCTATGGGGGGGTTGGCATGGGGGAGGGAGATGGGTGGAGGGTGGGCGGGTGCGTGAGGGCGGGCTGACGTGTCCCGGGCGGCGGGGCGGGCGTGCTCTGGGGGGGGCCGCGCCCCCGGCCCGCCCGGGGCGCCCCCGCCGGGGGGGGGAGGAGCGGGGGCCGCGGCG